>JAEEGL015442439.1_pt1 | contig 30051 bp, 28 predicted proteins | sample 9134231 | NCBI WGS metagenome assembly JAEEGL01 (sample SAMN16246548, study PRJNA631951) | gut metagenome | biome: gut microbiome; feature: rumen; material: fiber-attached | host: Bos | place: Iran: Karaj | collected 2018-10 | reverse complement strand
CTAACATAGGAAGTAATATTAAAAATCCCCACCATTTATCTTTCTTCATATAATAACCTATAAATCCCATAGGTAAAGTAAGTATTGTCCATCCTATCCAATTCTTATAATATCCAAGTATTTGCCATCCTAAACTACTAAAAGGAACTTGTATTAGATATACTAATGGTTGACTAATTAAAAAGAATACAAAACATTTTAAAGCAGAATCCTTATTAGATTTACTATTCATAATAATTAATATACCAAATAATATCCATACTTCAAAAGAAATACTAATATCTTCAAAAGAAGTATTCTTAGTAATAGGAAGTAATGCCATTATAGCAGTATATATACCAGCTACTATTGCAAATATTATTAATTTAACCCAAGTTAAATTTAATTCACCAAATATCTTTTTCATCTTATCTCTCCTTAAATACTAAATCATTATAACACTAATTATTTAAAAAATCTTCACATTTATTTTTAATCTTATCTAATTCTAAACCAGTAGCTTGTAAAGTATTCCATCCTATCTCATTAGCAGCATCTACATTACACTTTCTATCATCTATAAATAAAATATTACTAGGTTCAAAAGGTAATTCATTCTGTATCTTTTTAAAGAACTCTATATTAGGTTTCTTTAACCCATATTCAAAAGATAAAAATACATAATCATAATTATCTAAACCAACTTGTTTATCTAATCTATCTTTATCAAATACAGTTAAATCAGATAATATACCAATACTACATCTATTCTTTAAAGATACTTCATAATTAGCAACATCTTTAAAATAATCTACTTTATCAAATACTTTATTATATATATCTATAAATTCATTATATGATTTATTAAAATTAAAATCTTTAGCTATCTCATTATATACTTTTTCAAATTCTTTAATAGATTTAATACAACATATATTATATTTACCTAAAGAACCAAATATTTCTTTATCTCCTCTATAACCACATTCATAAAATATTTCATTAAATGCTTTATAACAAGAAAAACCAGTAGTATGTGCTTCTACTATATTGCCCCAATCAAATAATATTAATTTATTTTTCATTTTAATACCTCTACTTTAATCTCTTCTATTATATGTCCTATATTACCTTCTCCAGCATATTTATTTATATCAAAGAAATTATCATTAATACTAATCCATTCTAATTTATTAACTTCTTCTATTAAATTAACATCTTTATTTAATATACCATAATATACTTCTAATTCTTTATCTAAAGTAATATATTTAATATTCATAAAATACTTTAATATAATATCATCTTTACTAATATTAGTTTCTTCATACAATTCTCTATAAGCTTCTTCTATACTATTATCATTTTCAATCTTTCCACCTACTAAATTATACATACCTTTATAAGGATCTTTAGTTCTCTTACACATTAAAGTATTCTTAAAATCTTTATCAAATACTACAATAACATTATATCTTTTCATAAATATCTCCTAATTCAATATACCATAAAAAAAGAACTATTGATATAGTTCACTTTTTAATTTTAAAGTATAAGGTTCATCTATTCCATTATTTAATACATGATTAGAAATAGAAATAAATGGTTCAGGATATTTATATACTTCTTGACCATATAACATCCACATAGTAGACCAACTAGCACCATTATCTAAATGTTTCTTAACTATTGCATTATTTAATAATCTATTACCTTCTTGATTAGTTAAATCTACTAAATGTAATTGATCATATATCTTACTAACAATATCTGCTGTTAATTTATCACAATAAGTAGAATAAATAGATTCTTTAGTTTTACCACTATTAAATTCATTTAATAAATTAAGAAGAATATCTCCTTTAGTAAGAATACTACATACTCTTTCTGCACCCTTTAATTCATTATCTCTATCAGTACTATTCTTTTCTAATGCATTAATATCTCCTATTATAATTTCTCCTAATTCATGAACACTAGTTAATGCATTAGTATGTTTAATATCAATATTATTCCCATATACTAAATAAGTAATTAATTCTAACATTTCTACACTATAAACATGTTCAGCAACACTACCATAATTATCTTTATTAACTTTCCATATTTCTTCTCCAGCTCTTCTTTTATCTTTTAAAGAATTACATAAAGTATAAAAACTAACTACATTTTGTAAAGGATTAATACTATGTTCATTAACTACCATATCATTATTATCAACATATTCTAATAAAGAATCAAAATTCTTATCAAAAGGAATTCTACCTCTATCAAAACCTATCCAATCTCTATCAAATTGTTCTTTATCACAAGGAAAACAACCTTCTTGAAAATATAATTTAGCTTGTAAATCACATTCTGCTTTATCTACATAACAAGCAAATCTTGCTTCATTAGATTTCTGTTCTTCAAATTCTAAAAATAAATCCTTAATAAAATCTCCATTAGGTATCATTTCTAATAATTTTAAAACAGCTTTTCTTTCTAATTCTTTCTTCTCTTTAGAAGACATATCATATGGAGTAATATCACCTATTAAAGTTTCCCCTATTTCATGAATAGCTAACATTAATATTACTTTTTCAATATCAATATCATAATCAAATTCAGAATACATAGCATATGCTAACATTTGACAACCATAAATATGATCAGCAACACTTTCTATTCTAAATCTTTTAACTTTCTTATCATGCCAACCTTTTCTCTTAACTTCATCTTTTAATTTATTAGTTAAATAGAAAAAAGAACTAACAATATTTTCTTTTGTCATAATATCACAATCTTTCGTTAAGTAACAACTATTATAATATTATTTATATTAAAATACAAAAATAAATCAGAATTATCTGATTTATTTTAATACTTATAAATTCATTAAATCATTAATAACTTTATATTTAGATTTAATATTCTTATTATATCTATCCATTAATAAGCAATCAAATCCTTTTTCTTTAGCAACATCTAAATTAGCTTCACAATCATCTATAAATAAAGCTTCTCCATCTTTAATATCATAATCTTTAATAGGATAGTCAAATAATTCTTTATCTTGTTTCTCTACTCCATATACACTAGATATATATAATTTATCAAAATATTTATATATCTTATTATCTTTCATATAAGGAATAACACAAGGCCAATTATCAGATACCATTAATAAAGTATATTTACTACTTAAATATTTAAGTTCATTTACTACATTATCACATAAAGTATATTTAGTATTATTATATGTTCTATCATAAGCTATCTCTTTAGCAATTTCTTCATTATTAGGATAATTAATATCTTTTAAAATACCCCCATAATATCTTAAAAACATATCATACTCTTCTTCTTGAGTAATTAATTTCTCTCCTAATAAAGAATCATAATTATCACTTACTTCATCTAGTAAATCGTTATCTATTTTAGACATATCTACTAATTCTAAAAATTTAGGAGTAATAAACCAACTACCTGTTGTAGGAGTAACTAAAACATTACCAAAATCTAATACTAAATATTTATATTTCTTCTTCATCATAAACACCCTTTATTAATTATTAATTAATTTAATTGTTTCTCCAAATAATTGTTTCTTTATCTCTCCCATATTACTAGGAAACCCTTGTAAATATAATTTAAAATCATATAAATAACTAATAACATTATCTTCTTCTAATTCTCTTATATTCTCTTTAATATCTACTTCTAAACTCTCACCAAATACTTGTCTTAAAATATATCTACTAATTATTCTCCCACTAGGATCAACATACAAAGTATCTGCATATCCTCCACCAGTAATATTTAAAGAAACAAACATAGTAGTATCATCATCTAAATCCAAATTATAGAAACCATTACTAATTTCTTCACTATATAATATTTCTTTAATAAAATCATAAGTATCATTAATTATCTTACCCAAATATTCATCATTATATCTTGCTAATAAAGTTCTAGCTCTTTCTCTAATCTTTATATCACTATTATCTATTTCATATTTATAATAACCAATTAAATGTTCTTTATATTCTTCTAAAGTAATCATCAAATCACCCCAAACAATAAAAAGATTATAACATAAAAAAACAGATATAATCTGTTTTTTATAATGTAATCCCCTTATTTTGATCTAATTCATTAATAAAAGTTCTTAATGTATCTCTCATTAATTCAAAACCTTTCCATCTCATATTACGCATTACAAAATTATGAAATGGAAATTCACCTTTAGAAGTAGAAACATGATCTTGACCAAAATCCATAATAGCATATTCTTTTTCAAATTCAATAAATGTTTTACCTTCAGCATGAGCTAAAAAATCTCTAGCAGCAGCTTCAAAACTACCACCATATTGTAAAATCCAATTTTCTATTCCTACTCCACCTAAACCACCAAAGTCTCTATCTCCATCTAAAATACCTCTAGAAGGTTTATAAGCACCAGCTTTCTTTAATAAAGCTTTAGCATATTGAATATTAGCAACTACTAAACGATATTTTTGTTCATCTAATTCTTTCATACCACTTAGTCTTTCACTTAAAGCTTCTTCTGTAGCTAAATATCTTTTCTTTTGTGGAGTTAAACTAAAATCTAAATCTAATGGTTTATCTAAACCAGGAATAGTAACATCAGTTAATCTAACTTTATAAGCAGAAGTTCTTGTAATATGACCTCTAGCTTGTAATTTAGTTTCTAATGCTTCTTTAACAGCCCATACTTTATCAGGATCCATTCTAACAGTAAAATCAAAATCCCATTTAGCTGTTCCATCTAAAGAAGGAATATTAGTATATCTAGAAGTAGAACCAGCTTCAACAAGTTCTATATCTCCTCCAGTATTTAAACCAACTGTAGTAGTTAAACCTATCTCACTCATAACTCTTTTAAACTCTTCAATAACAGGATTTAATTCATGATTAACTTCTGAAACATTTCTATCATATAAACCTAAATATTCATTTAATCCAGGAAATTCTAAATTATCTGCAAATTGATAATCTCCTGTACCATATTCTTTTAAACCACTCATTCTTTTTCTATAATTAATAAACTCATCTTTACTAAATAATATCTCTCTAGATTCTTTATCAACTATAGGAAGATATCTATTAGCCATAGTTTCTAATAATTTCATATCTTCTATATATCTAGGAGCAGTTAATTCAGGAGCTTTTCTATATACAAATATTCTACTCTTATCAACTACTAAAGAATTAATATCTTCTGCATAATACATAGGTCCTTCATTATTAACTTCATAAGGTTCACCTTTTAAAAATTTCTCTAAATTAATAAAATCACCTATACCAATAACATTACCCATTCTTAACATCCTTATCTTTTAAATATGCTTCATATAATTCCATAGCACTTTTATAATCACCAGTCATTTTCCATACTTCATATAAAAACTGATCTTTTAAAGCAATCTTTTTATAAACATTAATTATCTCTTCTTTAGATAATCCTTTTAAATTAATAACCTTTTCCATCATAATCATCAGTAACTCCCTTCTTAATACCATCAATCTTATCATTAATAATATTTACATATTTAGCTAATACATTATCTCCATTAATATCTTTTTCACTTTTTTCTATCTCATTCTTTATACTATTTAATAATACTTCTAAATGATTTAATTTAACATCATTATCATTAATAGTATCTATATAACTTAATAACTTAACACATAATGCATCAAAACCATCATCATTAAAATACTTACAATATTCATAATCATAACTATTATAATCTACACAACCTATTACATTATTAAAATATGTTAATAATAATAAAGTAATATAATTAGGATCTTTACTACTTACTAAACTATCAAAAATAACATCACATTTCTTACTTTCTTTCTTAGCAAATAATAACCTATCTACTATTACAATAGGAATATTCATATCTATAGAAGCTTGAACTACTTCTTCATAATAGAATACAGCAGCAATCTTTTTAGCATCTTCTACCGTAATAACACCATTATCTAAACTACTTCTAATAAAATAAGTATCACTATTGTCTAATAATTTAATAGCTTCAGCAGATTTACCACTATTCTTAAATTCTTCTATTAAATCTTTCCTAGTCATAAAGTTATATTTATTATTAATATCATCTACTAAATAAACTACATATGAAGGCATTCTCTTATAAGCAACACCATCTATATATTTCATTCTTTCTATAACCATCTCATTATGAGTATGTCTAGTTTGATTTATCATTTCTTCTGGAGGTAAAAAATCCGTTGGCATCTCTCTAGAAGTATTAAAACTAACATTAGCACTACTAGAACCTATATCATAATTAGCAGCCAATAATAAATCAGAATCCCCTATAGAATCAAAACCTAATATAGGATGATAAGCTCTAGCATTAGCTATTTGATTATTACCAATATAACTAGTACATACACCATGACTAATCATCTTAGGTCTATTCCAATCATCTAAGAAACTACTTGGTCTACTATACCCGCTATAAGCACCTAAAGCATGTATTTGTAAATTAAAATCTTCAGTTAAATAATATAATTTAGGTTTCTTACCATTATAATTAATATTATTTATTCTTTCTAAAGCTTCAGGATTAGTAATTAAATCTCTATGTCTATCTAATTCATCTTTATCATCAATTTTATATAAAGTCTTATCATATAACTTAGCATATTCACTTCTAATATAAGCTTCTAAATAAACAACACTTCTAAAATCATTAATTAATAAATCACTTGTACTATATAAGAATTTTAATCTTTCAATATCACTACATTCTAATATATCATTTAAATCAATTAATATTCTTTTTAAATTTTCATCTAAATCAGATTTCAAAACAAAATTTATATTACTACAATATCTCTTTACTATAAAAGCTGCTTCTTCAAAATCAAAACCATATTTCTTAAGTAATAACATTTTTTTAACTTCTATTATATAATTACTACTTTCTAATTTATCATCATAATCTTTAAATAGTTTTTGTATCTTATTATAGAAATTTACATTTAATAAATCATCAGCACTATAAATACCAAATATATTATCTTGTCTTTGTAATATATAAACAAAATTCTCTAATTGTTCCTCATTTAAATTATCTATACCATTAATAATATTCTTATAATATTTAAGATTCTTTAATACATTATACAAAACATTACTAGTATCATAACTTTCCATATCTATAATATCTAATAACTTATCAATCAATTTTAATTCATTATCATTTAAAGTAATTAAAACATATTGTAAATCAGGATATATACATATAGTTAATAAATGTTTAACATCTATAATATTCATTCTATCTTTAAGCATTAAAGGAAATAAAGTATTAAATATCTCATCATTCTTAGAATATAAAAATTTTAACTTCTCTTCTAATACCTTTGGTTCCATTCCTAATAAAGGAGCATATTCATTAACTATACTATCAAAATCTATAGAAGAAACACCTAAAGAAGGATCATCTATAAAAGTAAAATGAAGATATAAATCAGAAATATTATTTTCTTTACAATATTTTTTTAATTCTCCACATTGTATTAATTCATTAGGTACACAACCATTATTATAATTAATAATCCATTGTACTAATTTATCATAATAAATAGTAAATTCTCTTCTATTAAATAAATTAATATCTATGTATTTAATTTCTTCTATAGAACATATTTTAATAAACATTTTAATAAATTCACTACTACCAAGTAAATCTCTAGCAAAAGGAGATTCATAATCTTCTCTAACAATACTAACAATAGAATCAAAATAATTTACTAAATATATATCAAAAGAAGCAAACTTACTAGCATAACCAAACTGTTTAACATAATTATATAAACCATCTTTAAAGAATCTATCAAAGAAATGTTCATTAAAGAAACAATTTGGTACTACATCTCTATTATTCTTAATAATACTTAAAAATTGATCATAATAAGAATCAACTATATCTTTAGAAAAAGCATTATTATTAAATTTAAAAATAATATCAAAATCTCCCATTTCAATAATTCTTTTTAACAAATAAGCATTATTACTTAAATTATAATAAACCTTTTTCTCTTCCTTCAATAAAGATATAAATATATCAAAATATTTATCAATTATCTCTTTAGTAAAAATATCACTATTAAATAACCAAACAAAATCTTTATATTCACCACATTCAATTAATTTTTCAAAGAAATAAACATTATCTACTAAAAATAATCTTTCTTTTTTAATAAAATTCAATAACAAATCAAAATATTTATCAATTATATCATTAGTAAATAACTTATTATCAAATTTATCAAAAGGAACATCTACATTATTATTAATTAAAAAGAATAATAATTTACTACTACTTAATAACCTTTGATTAGACATAAAAGTATGAATACCAAGATGTGATACATCATATTCATTTAATTTTTTAACTATTATATCTAATAATTCATTACCATATTTATCAATAATTTCATCATCATATGCAACTATAGAAAAATACTCTATATATTTTTTCATATCATGTTCTATTACATATTTTAATAAATAAGAATTTTCTTTTATTGGCCCACGAGAATAAAACTTCTCTATTAAAACTATTGCATACTTATCTAATATCTCACTAGTTAAAATACCATCAACACTTAAAATATAATTATCTATTAAATCATATCTATTTTTTGCAAGAAGAGTTTCTAATCCCTTAGGATTACAAATAATACGACAAGCATAAGTGTTATTTTCTTTTACAGTATCAATAAAAACATCATATAAATCTTCTGGAATATCATCTAAATAAAATGAATTAAGTAAGTGCAATTTTTTAGCTTTAGCAACTAAACTATAATATTTAGCATTTCTCGTTAAATGATATGGAACATAATCTAATTCTTCAGCCAATTTACTACCATATTTATCTAAGAATTCATCTGTACAACATTCAAATATACTATCATAAGCATCAACTAAATCAGTTCTACCAATTTCTAATAATCTAATTAATACATATTCAGTTCTATCTATACTATAAGGTAAACGACCATTAATACGTTTTAAATATTCAACAAAATATTCTGTTTCTAATATTTCTTGAGGTAATTTACCAGAATACTTATCACATATTTCATAAATACTATGTTTAAAAAATAACAATAATAATCTTGGATTATTCATATAAGGTAAATTATTACGATCAAAATAAGAAATAAAAGAATCACCATATTTATCTATTATATTATCATCAAAAATATATAGATTAAAATAAGGTACTAAATCAAATCTTCCCTCTTCACAAGCTATTTCTAATAGTCTTTTATTACCTGCATATAAATATCCATAATATGAATTAAAATCTTTAACATACCTAATTATTACTCTACCAATAGTATCTAATTCATCATCTTTAAATTTAATTTTAAATAAACCACATAATTCATACTTACCATTTTTATATAATAAATCAAAAAGACTTCTATTATATGCATTAAAATTATCTACATTAAATGCATTTAATATCTCATTTTCATATTTATCAATAAACTCTTTAGTTAATAAATCACTACTAAATTGAATTAATTTTTTATAATCACCTAAAGAATGATAATAATTAAATAAATCTATAGAATTACCAAAAGGAAATATAATTTTATCTTTACAAAGATCTAATACTCTATCAAAATACTTTGTTACAACAATATGTAAATTATCATCATCAATATATCCATTAACTTTTAAACCATGATCAAAATCACCATTTAAAAGACATTTAATAAATAAATAATCAGAAGATATTTTAACTAAATCAACTGCAATTAATAAATCATCATAAAATTCATCTACTATTTCATTATTACTAATAAAATAATTATCAGGTATTAAATCATATTTCTTTTCTTTTAATAATTTAATAAAAGTATATTCATATAAAGTTATCTCAGAAATATTTTTTTCAGCAGCTTCATTTAACTTACTAATAAGTTCTTCATCAGTTATATCTCTTAAAACTCTATAAGCCATTGAAACTAATAAATCATAATTTCCTCTTCTAATTAATTCATCTCTAATAACAATAGAATCACAAATATTATTAGGTAATACATACTTAAAAGTTTCCAATATTTTATCAATATGTTCACTTATAAATTTTTCATCTATAAACTCTTTACTAAAATATAAAGCAATATCAAAATCACCATTTTTAACATATGCTAAAAATAAATTATAATCAGATCTTTCTTCCTTTGTTAATTCTCCAACGCTTCTTTTCTTAGCTACTATTTCATCATAATTCATAACTATCATCTACCATTTTAATTATAACATAAAAAAACAGGATAAAAATCCTGTCTTACATATATTTTACTTTTTATCTTTATCGCAATCACATTTTTTATTATCATCATGACAACCACAAGTGCAATTTTCATCACATTTGCAATCATCACCACATCCGCAATTACATTTTTCATCTGTACAAGTACATTCTTTGCCTTCTTGACAACCGCATGTACAATCAGGTCCACAATTGCATTTCTTTTCTGCCATATATATCACTTCCTATTCTATAATTTCATCAACACGTACATAGTTACCACTTTCAACATCTGAATAGCTTAAAGTAAGACCACTTTTAATTTCATAAATCTTCTTTTCATCTGTATTTACCCAAATAACATAGCCATCATAACCATCATATGAATTCTTAACACATTCATATTTACCATTATTACATTCATAACTATAATTTATTTGCATATCTTTTTTTGTAGGTGTCTTTTTATAATAACCATATACTGATATTTTATCAATAGTAAAAGATTTTAAATCTTTTTCTATTATATAACCTTTTTTAATTAATTCATCTTTAATTAATTTATCTAAATTCTTTCTTCTTTCACTAGTTTCTTTAACATCAATTACTGTTTCAGTATAAAAAGCATTATCATTATTTTTTTCTTCTTTTTCTTCTTCTACTTTACCACAACCAACAAGTATAAATAGAAGAATAATTATAAAATATTTTTTCATAGATATCACCAAAAACAATTTTAACACATATTAACGTTTATTAAACATTCCCGGTAAACCATTTCCAGCATCATATGTATAATATGCAGCTCCGCCGCCGGCTCCTCCGCCGCCGCCTCCGCTATATCCACCTGTTCTTGTTGGACCAGAACCACCAGGTGTCGGAGTCGGAGTTGGTGCAACTGTTGACGAAGGTGCAGGATTTGGTGCAGGTGTAGGTGCTGGTGTTGGAGTTGGCGCAGGTGTTGGTGCAGGTGTTGGATTTGGTGCAGGTGTTGGCGCTGGCGTTGGATTAGGATTAGAATCAGCAGTAGTATCTGTTGATCCTGTAGTTGTACCAGGAGCAATTGTAGTAGTTTGACCAGTTGAATAATCATGTACCGCTAAAGAACCATCAGTAGGTCTATAGAACTCTTGTGCTTTAAGAGTAATTGTCATACCAATATTCTCATCTGTAAATGAAGGTGTATCATCACTAAAATTTAAAGCATTATCATTATATAAATCAAATGCATATCTCCTACCACTATTTTGATTTGAAGCTAAATTAGAAACAAAATCAGACATATATAATCTACCAGCTTCAGTATTAGGATTTATTGTAATTTCATAAGTACCAGAAGCAGTTGTTATTTCAAATGTACTTGCTATATAAGGAACTTCATGTGAATAAGGTCTACCACTATCTGTATAATTTTCAGTAACCATATGAGTTTCAGGATTATATGTTAAAGTACAACTATAATTAGAATTACCAGGTCCGTGATTATATTCTAATGTTCCGCTATTTCCATTATCACCTAAATTAAATGTTGTAGTAGATAATCTACTTACTTGGCCATTACCATAATCATTTTCTAATGTAATTTGACCAACTGTTGCACCATCAGTTCCATCTACAATACTTATATTACCTCTTTGTGTTAAATTAAAGGAATTTTGATCAGGATCATATGGACATTCGGTAGTAACATTTATAGTACTTTCTACTCCATTTAAAGGAATAGCAGGACCAGCACTTAAATCAACAGTTGTAATACCTTCTCCAGGAGTTACACCGGTTAATTCTGCTTGTCTAGCAGCTATATAATCTCCATATGAGTCATATCCTCTAGTAGACGGAGAATCTTGTGCTTTACGAGCATTCCATTCATTTTCTGTCATAACATTTAAAGAATATCCAGCATCAGCAGCATCTTGATAACTTGTCCATACTGGAATAGCACCAAATGTCATAATTGTAGCTAATCCATTAGCATCTACAGCTACCTCACGTGTCTTAACTGCCATTCCACCTTCTTCAGTTGGTCCATAAGTTCTATAATACCAACTACCATCAACTAATAACTCATATGATTCTGTAGAACCATTAGGATACCTAATTGTAACAATTTCACCATATGTTGGATCAGTTGCATGATCAACTTCTGTTCCATCATTATATATAGTAACAATAGCTGTTTCAGTACCATTATGTGTTTCAGTAGTTGTCTTTATACCACCATGATCTTCAGGATTAGGAATTTGTCCAGCAGGAGGTGCATAAGGATCTACTCCTGGAGGTAAACCTAAAGCAGATCCATCTCCTGTAGTTATATTTAAACCTGTTCCTTCTAAAGTCTGATTAGCAACAGTACCTTGTAATTCAGGTGGAATATTATCATAATAAATATTTAAAGTAAATCTTCTATCTTCATCAGGATTACCATCACCATTTGTATCAAAATAAACTAATACTTCTGTCTTAACCATACCATTAGGATATTCAGTAGTAGTAGTTTTTCTATATTGACCATTACCTAAATCTTCAGTATGAGTAGTAACAACAGGTTGCCCATTTTCAGTATTATATTGATCATCATCCAAAGTAGTATCTGTAAATTGATAAGGTGTATATTCATAAGTTTTATCAAATTCAATACGACCTATTTGTCTTAAAATCGTATTAGCATCTAAAACATTATCTTTTAAATCACCTTCAAGACGTTTCTTAGTATTCACCAATCTTGTATAAGTAGGATTAGCAACAGTAGCTGGATCACTACCACGAGGATTTGGAATTGTTGAACTAGTAGTAGACAACGTACCTTTAGTTGAATCTAATTCTTTTTGTGTTCTTTCACATTTTTCTAAAGCACCAACTAATTCATGAACTCTTTTTAATAAATAAACAAAATTACCACTAAGGATATCTGTTTCAATTTTAGTATATTGTGAATCTTTAAAAGTAGTTAAATCAGCTCCTAATGTAGTCGAAATATCATCACTCCAACCCTCTAAAGAAATACCATGAACACTTGCTTTAATTTTAGTTAATTCTCCTCTAAAAGATTGTTCCAAAGAAGCTAATCTATCTTCCATCGCATCAACGGATGTTCTTAAACTTCTAAAATCACTACTTGTAGTTATTAACATACTATCACCACTATATATATTTTATCATATAATTACAAAAAATTAATTACAAAATAAAAAGAGCATAAAAATGCTTTTTTATGCTTCAGTTGCATCATCAACGTTTAATGCTTTGATAGCTTCAGCTAACGCTGCACTATCACCTTTACTTACAGCAATAGCTTGCTGTAAAAAAGTAATATATTCTTGATATCTCTTAACAGTATTTTCTAAAACTTTAGAACCGTAAAGAACATGTTTAGCAAAATCAGTTGATTCCTTAGCTGACCAAATACCATTTAAAGCAGCTTGATTTTGGTTAAATGTTGTAACTGTAGATGTAATATCAGTTAACAAAGTATTTAAATTTGCAACAACTGTTTCCATCTCTGTCATATTAAAATCAACAAGTGCCATAATAATCACCCACTTAATGATGCTTTAGCTCTAGCTAATATATCTTTATACTTACCACTTTCAGTAGTAGCATAAGTACCTAATGACTCTAATTCATCACATAATGGTTTAGCTTTATCAATAAAAACACCAAAGCCTGTTACTAGATCAGTGCCATTATGATCCTTCCATGCATTATTAACAGCTGCAAACGCAGCTCTTAATCCTTCTAATTGAGTATCTAATGATGTCTTAGCGTTAGTTAAATAGGTTCCATAAGCGCTAAGTTTATCAATATCTACTTTTAAAGACAAAGAAGGAGCTCCACCAGTTCCACTCTCAGCCATCTATTATTCTCTTCCTATCCGGCAACAGTTCCACCAGAACCGTCATCTGCTCCTTCAATTTTAATAGCAGCAATATCAGCAGCTAAACCTGCATGAGCAGCTTCATAACTTTGACCAACCATTTTCATACTATCAACAATTTTTTGAATTTCAGCAATAGCTAAATTAAAGTTATCTTCATCAAAAGTAGATAGTTTAGAATTTACTTCCTTTCCTACTGCATTTGCTTCACCACCAACAGCGCCAACAGCATCAGCTCTTGCTTTTATCATTTGTTCTTTAGCGGCTGTTAATTGAGCTAAATCAGATTCTAATTCAGCAGTTTTTAAAGAATTATAATCAACTACAACCTTAGTATTTGCACCGCCACCATCAGGGCTGTCCATATCAAGTAAAATATTTTTATAATATAACATATTTTTTTCTCCTTTTCTTATTTAACCATAGCATCAACTTTATTTGATACTTCTGTATCATATTGGTTAACAAAACCTTTAATTGACGCAAAAACTTTTCTATTTGTTTGGATATTTGTTCCAATTGTTCTAAGTTTTGCTTTTGCAGATGCTAATTCAGCAGTAAATTTAGCGTTAGCTTTGCCACCTTCCCATTTACCTTCACCTGTGTATCCATCAAGCGCAGCTACAATTTTATCCAAAGTTTCATTATAAGTTTTAACAGCAGCAGCGTAATCAGTTTCAGCTTGTGAAAAACCATTTGGGTCCATATAGTATTTATCATCAGCAGCCATTTCATCAATCCTCCTATCATCTTAAGTATATTCTTTAAATAAATGACTTGTCAATATTATTTTACATATTGCTTACACTTTAATTAACAACTAAAAACTGTTTCTTAACCACTCCGTTCAACTATCCTAATAAACCTAATGCATCATCATCTGTAATACCAATTGATGCACCACCATCATCACCAGGATTTGTTCCTGTACCAGGATCTGTTCCTGGATCAGTTCCATCTCCTGGATCACCACCTGTACCTGGATCTATTCCATCAGCCGGAACACCACCTGTACCTGGATCTGTTCCATCAGCCGGATCACCACCTGTACCAGGATCTGTTCCATCTCCTGGATCAACATTTTCTTGATTTATTAATTTTAATAAATTACTATCTATTGTTTCTTTATCTTGTTGAGAAATTATCTTATTAGCATCTGTTAACCTTGATATATTATCAATATTATCTCCTTCAGTAGCAATCCACTCTATTGAAGCATTGAATGTATCAACAGTTAACTTACCATCATTTATTAATGCAATAGAACTATCAAAGAATGTATAAATACTTGCATATGCTTCAGGATGAGTATCTAATAATCCCAACATCTTATAGAATGAATTAACTAATTGTTCAAATTCAACAGCATTTAATTTACCACTATCAACCATATCTAATAATCTGTCAACTAAACCTATTATTTGTTGATATTGTTCATCTGTTAACTTACCAGCTTCAACTAATTCATTTAACTTATCAAATAATTTATTTACTGTTTTTAAACTCTCTTCAGTTAATTTATCACTCTCTATTAAACTACTTAACTTAGTAAATAAATCAGCTAAATTCTTCATAGTATTTTCACTTAATTTACCACTCTCTATTAAACTAGCAACCTTATCAAATAAATTAGTTACCAAAGTTAATGCTTCAGCAGTTAACTTATTATTACCTATCAATTCAGATATATTAGTAAATAAATTAGTTAATTTATCTAATGATTCTTCAGATAATTTACCTTTTTGAATTAAAGTAGATATCTTAGTAAATAAATTAGTTAAATCAGTTAATTCTTTCTCAGATAAACTACCTTTCTCTATTAATTCAGATATATTAGTAAATAAACCAGTTATATTATTTAATGTCTTCTCAGATAATCCATTACCTTTAATTAGATCAGCTAATAAAGTAAATAAACCAGTTAAACCAGCTAAAGCTTTTTCAGATAATTTACTATTCTTAATTAAATCAGCAATAGAAGTAAATAAACTAGTTATATCATTTAATGTAGATTCAGATATACCATCAGCACCTATTAATTCAGCTAATTGAGTAAATAATGAAGTAAGAGCATTTAATGTAGATTCAGATATACCATTAGCTCCTATCATTTCAAGAATCTTCTTTAATAATTCAGAAATACTAGTTAAAGTAGATTCATTTATATCACCAGCAGTCAATAATTCTTTTAATTGATTTAATAAACCAGTTAAAGAAGTTAAAGTAGATTCATTTATTTCTCCATTTTCAATTTTTTGTAATATTTCATTTAATAAAGCATTTAATGTATCTAAACCAGCACCAGATAATTTACCATTCTTAATTAAATCTAATATTGAATTCATAAATCCATTTAATAAAGTAGCAGCAGATTCAGATAATTTACCACTTTCTATTAAACTCTTAACCTTATCAAATAGACTCTTTAATACATTATATTGTTCTTGTGTAATAGCACCAGCTTCTAATAATTGATCTAATTCACTAATTTCTTCTTCACTACCCTGAGGTCCACTTAAACCATTATGTTGAACAATTTCAGGAAAAGAAGCTTCCCCATAATCAATTTCTAACTCAGAAGAATGTTTATCAACATTCATTGCAACTAGTTCAGATATATAATTATTACAAGTTGTTACTAAAGTACCAAACCTAGTATTAATATTATCTACATATGTTCCTAAAGTAGAAAAATATTTAATACCTAAAGCATTTATATCTGAAGATAGAGGTCTAACTAAAGTACTTGAACTAGAAAAAGCATCTTTTAATTCATCATTCAATGATTTTACTTTTCCTACAGCAGTCTTTGCATTATCATACTCCATATTGATTATAGACATATTATCACATCCTACAAATTCATTATAACATAAAAAAACAAGAATTAAATTCTTATTTTTTATTAACAATAAGTCTTAACACCCAAGCAATAAAATATGCAATTCCCATTATTAAAACAAACCATAAAATACTCATATACCAAGGTTGTTTATATACTAATAAGAATCCATATGGACCTTCATATAATCTTAATAAATTAACAATTATCATAACAACACCATATACTAAAGAAGGCATAACTGCTAATAAATTATCTTTTTTATCTACTTTATAATCTTTAATTAAACTTAAATTAATAATAGCTAATATAGGATTTAAAGTATGATGAAATACTAATTCATGATTAAATAATAACCATAATACAGATTTATACATAGGCATTAATATAAATATAACTACTATAAAAGTAACACCTGTTAAACAACTAACTATATATAATACTTTCTTAATACAATTAGGTACCTTATCTTTAAATAATAAATAATATAAATATACTCCATTAATTATAAATAAAGAATAATTACTTAATTGTGTATAATATAAAAATTGTTCCATACTATTATAATAAAATGACATAATTAATCCAATTAAACCACATATAAATAATATTCCACTTACTATTATTTGTTTCTTTTTCAAATATATCACCTCAAATAAAATCCATTACCAGATAAATATTCAGATTCAAATTTTTTATGTAATCTTCCTCTTTCTTCAGTACTTAAACTTACTAATTTACCATCTACAGTATGAGAATCAATTAATTCTTTATAATCATCATAATAATCCATATCAAAATCAGATAAACCATCTATTTTTTCAAATCTACTAAAATCTTTATCTTTAGGTAACATTACACCTCTTAATAAAAAACTAAAATCACTATTTCTACTTAAATCACTAGGAACAGAAAATTCTTCTAAAGTAGAATTTTTAATAGCTTCTTTAACTTCTTCTGTATACCAATCTAAATCTATATCTCTAACACAATATATAATATCTACTTTTTTACCACTAATTTCATCTTCTTGACTAGAACCAATTACTAATAAATTAGTCTTATGAGGTAGTTTTTCATGTCTACCATCACCTAAACCACTATATATTCTTCTTAAATCATTTCTATATTCTTCACTCTTACTTCTATCTTGAATAACAGCTCTTCTAGGCATAATAGCTCTAATCATAAAAGGTTTACAATAATCAGGAAGTACATAAATAATAGAAGCTTCACTTAGAGGTTTTCTATAATCCAAACAAGAATCAATTCTACCCTTTCTCTCTACAAAAGACATTTCACCATTAACAGTAAAACTATCTAAAGGTATAGAACCCCATACTCTAATATATTTACCATTAACCATCATTTCTTTAACACTATCTGGTATATATCCAGTACAATGATTAAAATAAGTAAAATCACTTGGTATTATAATATTTGGTAAACCCCTTAAAAATTCAACATTATTCATATAACCACCACATTCATTATATCAAAATAATACTTATTATTACACTTTTATTAAAATAACCCCTATTAATATTAATATAGCAGCAACTAACTTATTAATAAAATTCTTCTTATTATGTAATATAAAAAACTCATATAAAGCATTTAAAATAGCACTTAATGTTAAAAGTGGTGCTACTACAGTAACACTACCTAATTGGTAAGCTCTAACACTACTAATTAACATTATTGCCCAACAAAAACTAGCTACAAAAAATTCTTTCTTCTTTAATAATTTAAACTCTTTCTTTAAACCATTAATACTATGTCTACCAAATATAAATATTAATATACTAGGTATAAATACAGTCATAATAGTATATAAACCTAAATTAAAATTATCAGATATATTAACATTTATTAACATAGCAATAGCAAATAATAAATTACTAATAAAACACATAATAAAATATTTATTAATCTTAAATTTACCATTATCAAAAGTTAATATAAAATTAGCAATAATAATTATTATTCCCCCTAATAACTTTCTAATAACTAATTCTTCTTTTAAAAATATAAAACCAAATATCATTAAAAATACAGTACTTAATTGTTTTAACATACTAAATATAGAAGGATCTAAACCATATCTAGCTTCTATATTTAATCTATCTGTAAATGCATATATTATAACTACTAAAAAAAGTATAATAAAAATATTAAAATCAATATTAAACTTCCAATCAAATAAAGGAATAAATAATATAGCAAATAAAGCAGTAAATACTTCTAATAATATAGTTAAACTACCCGCATCTTTCATCTTTCTATTAGATTTCTTAAAACTTTGAGCAAATATAACTGCAGCTATTAAATATAAAATAGTAAATGTATACCAACTATTTAATAATTCTTTCATCTAATCACCTATGTCTAATTACTTCAAATCTTTCTAATATATAATTATCATCTTTACTAATATTACCTTTTCTCATAGCTATTTCTATTTGATCATCAACACTATCTACTCCATCTATATCAGGTAATAACAAACCTCTTTTAGAACCACTACTAACAATAACACCATATCTTTTAACATCTAACATACTCTTATCTAATATTACTTCTGGTTCCATTAAAACATCTACATTTATTTCTAAGAAATCTAATTCATCTTCTCTAATAGGATCAAATCTATAATCTTTAGTACTAGCACTAATAGCATTATTAATAATCTCTTTAGCTATACAATCAGTAGTACTACTGATTGTACCAATACATCCTCTTAAATTATTAAATTCATGAATAGAAACAAATACCCCAGCTTTTTTATTTAATAATTCTTTATCTATACTATCATCTATATCAATAATCTTATTATTCTTAATATATTCATAAATAGTCTTTCTAGCTAATAATACATAACTATCACTTTTACTATATATATCATTTAATCTATCTATTTCTTTATTTAAATATTCACTTAAAAATAACCTATTATCATCTTCTACTATAGGAAAATAACTACATATACCATAACCTACACCAGTTATATCTTGATGAGAATAATAAGTACTCTTAACATCTAATCCATCTAAAAAACCAGCCATCATACAAAAAGATTTATGGCCACATACAGCAGCTTTCTCAACCATATTAGGATCAAATTCTAATAATTTACCAAAATCTCCCTTACTCATAACTTCCATTATTTCTTTATCATAAATAGGACCTTCTTCTACATAACCATAAGGCCCATATTCTTGTAATTTATGACTTAAATCTCCACTAGCTATATAAATAACATTTCTATCTAACAAAGTAACAGCTTCTTTAATAATAGTACCCATAATATAATGATCTACATAAGAAAAACCACTTATACCAATAACTACTATTTTATAATTACCTAAATACTTTCTAATAAAGTATAAAGGAACCATTGTCCCATGATCTAATAAATAACTATGATCTTCTAAAAAACCACTTGGAAATCCATCTCTTTTACATAATTCATCTATCTTATTAACTAATTCAAAATCATTTTCTTCTTCAAAATGTACTTCTGGATGACCAAATTCTTTAAAACTACCTCTTAAGTCATTACTATCTAATATATGAAAGTAATCACTATATATTTTAGTATGAGGAGTACTAATAATAATAGTATCTATCTCCATATCACCTATTTCTTTAGCAATACTTTCATAAGCTTCTTCAGTTTCTTTTATTTTATTAACATCATACCCACCTATTTCTTTAACTATCATAGGAGGATGAGGTACCATATAACAAGCTTTAATAGACATAATATCAACTCTATTCCATATCTATTATAACATACTAAAAGAGTAGATTATATCTACTCTTCTTTTCTAGCTACAATAACATAATATCTTCTAAGTAATCTAATACCTTCCTTATAAGTATTTCTTTCTATATATAAATCTAATTTATCATCTTCAAGATCTTTTTTATAAAAATCTTTTATATCTCCATCTTCTTCAGAAAAATCATCTATAATAGGAACCTTTAATAAAAACTCTTTTAATAATTTTCTATTCTTAAAATATTCTCTTTCATGAATAGGTATTAATTCTACATCATTAAAACCAGCATCTAATACATGTTCATAATCAACTATACTAATAGGTTTCTTATCATTAACAGCTTGACCTCTACCAAATATTCTTTTTAATTCATGACAATCAAACATATCTACCCCATGTATTAATAAATAACCATGATTCTTTAAACAATCATATATTTGTTTAGGATCAGTAACTGTATTTCTAGCAACTACTACATCAAAATAATTCTTTTCTACATTCATCTTTAAATTATCCATTATTTTAAATTTAACATTCTTTCTACCACTTAATTTTAAATTATTCTTAGCAGTCTTTATCATTTCCTTAGAATAATCTGTAGCTATTATTTCTTTAACATTAGAAGGAAATTTAGTTAATACTTTCTCTCCTCCACCAGTACCTAAATCTAATATTTTAGATTCTTCATTAGTAATACTTTTTAAATAATCAAAAAATTCAAAATTAGTTAAATTTTCACTTTCTATTTGAAAGTAATCAAAATTCCAATCTTTTATTTGATCATAATACTCTTTCTCTTTCATAATCTTCTTTCCTTTCTTTTGTGGTATTAAAAAAGAACCTCCTTTCATGAACAGCAAAACCTACCACATAATTTACTGTAGTATATTTGTCATTCATGAAGAGATTCTTTAGGTTCTCATCATTATTAACCTTGTATTATAAAATACATTTTGGTAATAAAACGCGAATAACTAATTGATTTATTACATCTTCAATATAACAATAAATATTTAATCTGTCAAATCATCAGTTTTCTTTAATAATATAGAAACTATAATAGCAGTTAATGGAATAATTAAAAAAGATGCAATACCACATAATACTATTCTAGAGAATTCACAAGCAAATACTCTTGTATTAATAATAGTAGCTATATCAAATTCTTTATCTATAAAATATAATATTAAAGACATATAACCACCTAAGAAAGCAAAGAATAAAGTATTAGTAGTAGTACCTAATATATCTTTACCTATATTCATACCAGAAAAGAATAATTCTTTAATACTTAATTCATTATTATTTAAATATACTTCATATAAAGCAGAAGAAATAGCTATAGAAGTATCTATAATACTACCTATTAAACCTATAATAATCATAGCATTAAATAAATCTAACATACTAACACCAGTATTATAATTAACATAATTAATAGCAGCTATAGTTTCTTCACTATATCCATGCATATATATTCTTTTACTAAATATAATAGTAATAAACATAAATATAACTAATAATAAACATACAGATATAAAAGAAGCTATAGTTTTCTTATTAACACCATTTAATATAAATAATATAACAGAACTAATTATTAAACATATAATAAATGCTTGTACAATAGGATTAAATCCCCAACCTACCATTATTATTAATACAAATATCATAGCTAAATTAAAAAATATCGTAAAAAATACTTTTAATCCTCTTCTACCACCTACTAATAATAATAAAATAAGTAATATAATTGATAATACTAAATTCATTATTTAATCCTCCTTTTAAATATAAAAAGAGAAACATATATAGCTATTGGAATACTTATAGTAATTCCAATAGCACCAGTTAAAGCTCTAGCTAACTCTAAACTAATATATTCATGTATTAAATGTTTTAACTCTATACCATTTCTAAAATAAATAACTAAATTAGCTATACCAGAACATATATAAGTAAAGAATAATACATTTATCATAGTACCCATTATATCTCTACCAATATTCTTACAAGATCTTTTTAAATTCTTAATACTTATTCTATTATTTTTATTAATTAATTCTTCCATAGAAGATGCAATACTAATACTAACATCCATAATAGCACCTAATCCACCAAGTATTATTTCAGCCATTAAGACATTTTGAAAAGGTCTAGTTAATAATTCCATTTGTTCTACTCTAACGCCTTCATATTTAGTAAAATATATAACTACATAAGCAATTAATGTTACTAAAGAAATACCACATATCGTACTTATAATAGCAGCTAATGTTTTCTTATTAAAACCCGATACTAAAGATAAACAAATAATACTAAATATAATACTACCTATAAAAGAATAAAATATTAAATTAAAATATCTACCATCTAAAAATGCTATTACACAAAATAATACTATATTAATTAATAAACTAATAAAAGATAAAAACCCTTTTAATTTACCAACTAATACTATTACTAAAACAAAACTAACTAATAAAATAACAATATATTTATCTCTCTTATAACCTTCTATATGACTATTAACGATTTTATCATCTCTAATATTTAAAGAAACAAATACTTCATCACTAACATTATATCTTTGCCCATGAGTTTCCCCTTTATAATAATTATTATTAATAATTATCTTCTCATCTTTATATTCTCCATTTAATAAAATAGCTTCTATCTCTTGTGAATACTTCTTATCTTCATAACCAAAAGATACTGTATTAGTAGATACATATTCATCATTAACACTAACTATCTTAGCAATATCTTCATCATAATATTTATAATTATTAAAACTAAAAATAATTACAATTAAACCAATTATTATTAAAATAGAATATAAAATAATAAATAATTTATTCTTCTTTATTATCTCCATTTAATCACAACCTAAAAAAGATTATAACACATGTTATAATCCTAAATTATCTTTTTTTACTTCTCTTTGAAATATTTTTTTAGTAGTACCTAAATCATAAAAAGGTACATCTACATGATAATATTCCATTAATTCAATAACTCTAGCTATTACTTCATTAACATCCATACCAGGTATATTAAATCTTTTACTATCTATACCTATATATAATAAATTATCTATACTAATAGGATCCTTAGCTAAATAATCATTATAAGCATAACTATATATATTAGTAGTTCTTCTTTTACTTCTTCTTAATTTAATATAATCATCAAACTTTAAATAAAATGTTTTCTCAGCTTTAACATCTCCTCTTAAAGCAAAATAAATAGAAGGTCTAATAAAAGTATCAAATTCTATATCATCCCAAGAAAATGGTAATAAACCAACATATTCTCCCTTATGAACATTCTCTTCATCATCATATTGTTCAGGCAAATAATGAGTAGTACCATCCATAGATTCAAACTCTCTAGGTATCATTTTACTAGGATATATAAATTTATCTATTAAAATACTCTCTAACTTATCTAATGGATGAAAACCTAAACCATGATATAAAGGAAATCTATTAGCAGCTTCTTCATCATCACCAATAACATCAGTATACTTACTAGGTTCCAATTCTTCTAATCTAATAATTTTATCTTCTAAACTTTCATTTGGTATCCCATATGAAAGTTCATACCTTTTAACTCTATATTCCATAAACTCCCTCTTTTTTGATAAGGGTTATTATAACATAAAAAAAAGAATTAATATAACTATTTAAATAAGTCCTTTAATTCTTTATATTCTTCTAAAGTATTCCAAATACCATCTTCTGATAATACACCAGCATTTATATTACCATATATACCATTATCATAATTCTTTATATCTAAATACCATTCATTACTACCATAATATTCATTTAATAATTTAATATCTTCTTTAATACTATTAAAAGAATCAATATCTTTATTTAATCTATCTATTACTCTTTTTATTCTATTTAATCTTTTTTCATTATCAATAACTAATCTTTTAGACATAAAATCATCTCTTAAATATTATATAACTTTTTTAAATTCTTCTCCAACTATATATTCTTTATATCTATCAATATTATTATTAATACCTTGATTAACATCTATAACATAATGAACTATATCTTTATCTTCATCTTCATCATAATAGTCTTTTATTTTAACTCCACCAAAGTTTTCCATAGTTCTAACAGAAGCTTTATTATCTTTAAATGCAGTTAATAATACTTCTTGCATTTGATAATCTCTACATACTAATAAACCTAATAATAAATTAATATTATTATATCCTTTACCTCTTTCAGTAGGTCTTATACCATAACCTATATTTCCACCAAAATATCTTAATCTATCATTTAAACCTAAATAGATATGTATCATACCTACTATTCTATTATCACTTTCTCTAACTAAGAAAAATACTCTAGAAGGTATCTCTTCAGTACATAATTCTGGAATAGAATCCATTTCTATTTTTCTTAACCATTCTTTATATCTTCCTCTAAATCTACTTAAACCATGACATCCAACTATATCAGAATCATTCTCAATATGTTCATCAATATATTCAAATGCTTCTTGTTCTCTCTCTTCACTTGGTACTTCTAAAAACAATTTATCCATAAATAACTCCCCTAACGAGCGTTATTCTAGCATTAAATCCTTAAAAATACAAATATTATCAAAAAAAAGACTTAAAAGTCTTTTTAATATTCAGAATCCCAATAATAAGCAGAAGATATAATTATTTCATACTTTTCAAAATAATCATTAATCTTTTGTTTTTTATAATCATATCCAGGATATAAAGATAAATAAACATTACCTTTACAATTCTCATGTGCTTTACAACTTATATAAGCAGAATCAAAATAAGCAATCTTATCATCATTATAAAAAACAACATCTACATCAGCATAAAAATCATGATCTGTATCATTCTTATACATAAAAGTAAGACTACCATCTACTTCTTTAGGATCTAATTCTTTCTCTGTAACATCTACTTTATGAAAATAAGATTTATATTCATTAGCTTGAATAGAAACATCATATGTTTTATACTCTTCATCAGTTCTATTAGAAAATTCTAAAACAGCTAATTTACCAGCTTCAACATAACCCATTTCTAAAGATCTATCTACTCTTTTACCACTATCATCATAGTAATTTAAATAAGCAGTATAATCTATATTTTTATTACTATTATTCTTAACTAATAAATGTAATTGACCACTACCATAAGAATTAGTATAAAAAGAATTAACTAATTCAAAAGAATTACCTAAATCATTATCACCTTTTAAAACTATTTTAGAAGAATCTAAATCTTTACTAGTCTTTTCTTCTTTATCATCATCATCTTTATCTTCATCATCATCTTTATCTTCAGAATCATCTTTTAATTCTGGATCAGTATCTTTTTTAGATTCTAAATCTTTATCAAGATCCTTTTTATTACTCTTTTCCTTAGTTTTTGTTTCATTATTTTCAACTGTACCTAAAAGTTTTGTTGAAATTACAAAAGTAATACCAGCAGCTATAATAATAACCAACAATGCAACAACAATAATAAATGTTTTTTTATTATTATTTGGTGGCATTGAACTAGGGTCAATATTTTGATTCATATTACCATTTCCTTGAGGATCAATAGGAGCACCACAATTACCACAATAAGGAGCACCTGGCATTAAAGGACTTCCACAATTTTTACAATTCATATTTACATACCTACTTTCATTAATTTAGAAAAATGAGATTCATTATTTAAATCAAATATTTTAAATAATACATAATACTCACCATCATCATCTATTGAAGCTTTTTCAAATTCAAGCTCATTTATATAACCTTCTACTCCTCTTTTCTCAGGAGGACTTTCCCAATTACTAACTACATTACCATTTGCATCTAACAACTTATATTCAAAAAAGAATAATTGAACAAGATTAAATTTATCTAAATCAAGAAATACTCCTAATAATCTTTCATCATCTGCAGAAGTAATAGTAGCAGATCCTATCTTAGGAACATTATTATCAAAATAATATTTAATAGTAGAAACAAAACTATGACCCTTTTGTGTAAAACCTAATTCATCCATTAAAATACCACTAATAGCATAAGAATTAAGTCCACCTTTAGTTGAATGATTTAAAGGAATATACTCACTACCATCTTCATCTTTTACTTTAATCAAATTATTACCAATATTAGTAGTAAGATTATTACCATCTACAATTGTATCATCAGAACAATATATATATTTATAATAATTAGGATGTTCATCATCTCTTTTAAATACATAATATATAGAATAAGAATAATTATTAATTTCTTCTTCACTTAAAAATAAAGTAACTTCTTTATTATCATTAACATTAAATGTATCTTTACTTAAAGCAAATTCAGTTCTATCACCATTAAGTAAAGTATTATAAAAACTATTAATAAAAGACTCATAATTTTCAGAAAAATCTAATTTCTTATATACATTTAAGAATCTACCCATAGCACTCTTTCCTTTAAAAGGAAAATATATAGAAATACCATTAGATTCTTTAATATTAGTATTATTATAAATAATAGCATCATCTAAAGCATTAAGTAATTTATCTGCTTTAACACTAGAATATTTTTCTATTTGTTTAATAAAACTAATTAAATCAATAGTATCATAAACATCATTACCATAACCATATTGATATAAATTACCTCTTACTCTAGATATATTAGAATAATCTTTCTTTAAATCAATACCTTCTATAAATGTATCTAATTCCTCTATTACTTTATCTATTTTAGATAAATCAATTATAGAATAAGTAAAACCAGCAGTACCATATATATCTATTTCTTCCATTTGTTTTTTATATCTATCAACAAATTTTCTACCAACATTATCTCCATTATCATCAATTTTTAAATTATTAACAAAACTTAAAACATTACTATTATTAGAACCCCAAGATACTTCTTCAGAAAAAACAATATATTCAGCATAATCTTTAAATAAATTAGCTATTTCTAATGTACCATTTAAACATGTTCTAAAAATAACAGTATCAAATTTATTATTTTTAAATGAACTATTCTTTAATGCATTTTTAAAATCTTCTAAAGACAATAAATCTCCAGTAAAATCATCTATAACAGCTCCAGCTAAAGCAGCTCCATGATCATATATTATTAAATCATAATGACCAGCTTCATAATTCTCATAACCATAGTTTAAAAAATAAGTTAAAGTAGAAGGATCACCCATATTACTTTTATCTAAAGTTTTAACCTTCTCAAAACCATCTTCCGTAAATAAGAAAATAGCATTTTCTTCATTACTAATAAAATCATTTTTCCATTCTTTAGTACCACCAGTATATAATAAAATATTAACTTTATCTAAATCAATTTTACTAGATTTTAAAGAAGTAATATCTGCAGTAGCTATACCACTATCTGATTCTAAATCACTACCTTCTAAATATATAAAAATAGTTCTAGTATCATCTTTTTTCTTTAAAACATTACTATCTTTATTAAATACTATAAAACCAATAATAATAAGAATAACTAATAATAAAGAAAATATTATTATCTTTTGACCTTTAGTAAAAAAAGATTTTGTAGGTTGTACTATTTGATTTTGTATTACAGGTTGAGGAGTTAATTGATTTACTTGTTGAGGTTGTGTATTAATATTTTGAACAGGTTCTATAACCGTATTTACATTATTATTAACTAAATTTGTTGCACAAAAAGGACAAAATTTATAATTATCAGGGACTTCTTTACCACATTTATTACAAATCACATTAACACCTTCCCTATTCTTTTATTATATTAAATCTTTTTAACTCTATTAAAATACTTAGAAACAAATCCTAATAAACCAACTAATAATAATAAACCTATAACACATAATATTGAAATAGTTAATCCAGTACCAGGATTATCTATTTCTGCATCATTAGATGATTGATTATTACCAGGAGCACTAGTAGGATCTACTGCATTATTTTGAGCAGCACCAACATTAATAGTAGTTACATCAAATCTATCACCATCTTGTGTAGTAACATATATAACAGCTTCACCAGGACTGATTATAGTAACTGTACCATCTGGTAAAACATTTGCTACACCAGGATTAGAACTAGCCCATTTTAATACTCTAGGAGTTGCTGTAGCAGGTTCCAAAGTATATTCTAATTTAGAACTCTCTCCTAAAGCATAACTTGTTTTAGCATTAGTAGGATTTACTTTTGTAATAGGTACAATTACTTCTATAGTAGTACCCGCAGATACTCCTAAATTACTATCACTTACTGTAATAGTAGCAACACCAGCTTTTAACCCTTTAATATGACCATTATTATCTACAGAAACAATTGTTGAATCAGAACTAGACCAAGTTGGATTAAACGTTAAATTACCTAATCCTTCTATATTATGTCTTAAATCTTTTTCTTCATTAACTTTTAATAAATTAACATTATTATTTAAACTTAATCTAACATTACTATTATTAGAAACACTAACAGTAGTATATGCATTTAATACACCAGAACTAGTTACTTTACTAGCTTTAATAGTTGTAACACCAACAGCTACTCCTCTAACTACTCCATCATTTGAAACAGTAGCTATATTAGGATTAGTTGATGTATATACAACATCACTTAAATTAGCTTCTTGTGGAGTATGATTTAATTCCAAACGTACAATATTACCAACTTCAACATTATAATTATTTTGTTTAAATTCCATAAATTGAATTTCAATAGGTTTAACAGTAACATTTATAGTCTTAGATAATGTAGTATCACCATTATCAGTAACTTCTAATACAATAGTAGTTGTACCTTCTGAAATACCTACAACAGTACCACCAGTTTTATCTCCACTAACTTGAGCTATATTACTATTAGAACTTGTCCAAGAAACATTTTTAATTCCTATAGCAGAATTATGTGTATAGCTTAAATTTCTTCCGCTATTAACATTTAATTCTACACTACTAGGATTAACATCTAAAAAAGTAAAAGATTTAGTTACAGTTGCTCTAACAGTAGTTTGTAACGTAGTTCCTGCATTATCAGTAACTTTAAACAGTATTGCACTTTGTCCAGCCCTTTTTCCTCTAACCGTTGCCGTTTTACTACTATTATTAGTATATACTTCTAAAGAACTAGCATCAAAATAAAAAGCTTCAATCTTATTAATACCAGTATAAGCATTTGCTGTAAAATTAAGAGTTGATACTTCTCCTTCTCTAATAGATATTTCATTAGGATCAACACT
>JAEEGL013420718.1_pt1 | contig 30052 bp, 26 predicted proteins | sample 9134231 | NCBI WGS metagenome assembly JAEEGL01 (sample SAMN16246548, study PRJNA631951) | gut metagenome | biome: gut microbiome; feature: rumen; material: fiber-attached | host: Bos | place: Iran: Karaj | collected 2018-10 | reverse complement strand
ATTTCATCTAGCTAACAAAAGAAAGTCTCATTGTGTCTCCTTGAAAAAACTGCATTAGAGCAGTTTTTTCTTTAGCCACCCTCCGGGTACGCCATTTTAAAAGCCCTGTGTAAAAACAGGGCTTTTGCGTGCCGTCGGGGCGAACCCAAGGTTCGTTCAATTCCGACTATATCTTTTGTTGCGCTTCGATTTCATCTAGCTAACAAAAGAAAGTCTCATTGTGTCTCCTTGAAAAAACTGCATTAGAGCAGTTTTTTCTTTAGCCACCCTCCGGGTACGCCATTTTAAAAGCCCTGTGTAAAAAACAGGCTTTTGCGTTCCGTCGGGGCGAACCCAGGGTTAAACAATAAATGTCATCTCTCCAAAAGCGTAAGTCTTTTGGTCAAGCGATCTTCAATTTTTTTAAATTTGTAGATCCCTGGACGATTTTGCAAGCAAAATCGAGGGATGGCTGTTTAGAAATGTCATTCCTCGCATGGCGCGGCGCGTCCGTGCGTCAAGGAATCTTGGCTTCAGTGCTTTGCACTGCTTCAATATTCTTAAAAAATTTGTAGATCCCTGGAATTTTTCGACAAGTCGAAAAATAGGGATGACTGTTTTTTATTTTAATGACAATAAACAGCTTGTCATGCCTCCGAGGACAAGTGTCCGAGGTCAAGGCATCTTCAATATTCTTAAAAAACTTGTAAATCCCTGGACGATTTTGCAAGCAAAATCGAGGGATGACATTTGTCTTTTTCACCATAAACGATGGTTTATGGTGATGAGCGAAAAGGACAAGATGATGTGCTTATATTTGGGGTTAACTAATTGTAAAACTTTATATTTTATACTTGACCAACATTGACAAAAAGAGTTGATTTAAACCATCATTTATGGTAGTATGATGGTATATTTTGTTGTAAGGGAGGTACAAAGATGAGTAAAATTGGTGATAAAATAAAGGGTCTTAAAAATAAAGCTAAGAGAAGGGCAAGGCAAGCTGCAATAGTGGGGGCAGCGACATTTGCGGTGGCAGGTGGCACAGCTTGCTCTAATAATGGTGAAAATAAAAGCGAGAGCCCTAAAGGGTATATTGAATACAAAAATGATGAGGGTAGTAATCTTGATTATTCTACATGGCCAGATAGTGCTAAATTCAAGAGCAAAAGAGTTGAGGAAGGTGATAGTATTGATGGGCATCCGGTATTAAAGCCTGGAAAAGAGGGCAAACCAGATTCAGTGCTAGTAGAAACAAAGAGCGAAGGTACAAAGAAAAGTGTAAAATATATGCCAGTTGATGCTGGAGATGAATTGCAGTATGGAAAAAGTACTCTGATACAAACGGATGCAAAATTTGGATGGAAGAAAGGGCGAGTGATTGCTGATACGACTTATACTTATGATGAAGATGGAAAACATATGCATGTCAACAAAAAAGAAGAAGGCGGTAAATGGGAAGAAGTTACCCCGAAGACAAGCGTAAGAAAACTGTCCTATAAAGTAAAACCTAAAGAACGTGATTAGTGGTTTGAGATTCAATAGCCCCCTTTGACTGTGATCGAAGGGGGCTTGTTTGTAATGATTAAGCGGCTTTAAATAAATCCTTTATTTTGTTGAAAAAGCCTTTTTCCTCAGGTTGGCAATTAGTTTCACCGGAGATAGTGCGGAATTCTTCCAGTAACTCTTTTTGCCGTGCGGTGAGATTGACCGGAGTTTCAACTTTTATTTCAACCCACAAATCGCCATTGGCGGTCGAGCGCAAGCGAGGCATTCCCTCTCCTTTAATGCGTAAACGATGTCCGTTTTGGGTGCCGGTAGGGATTTTGAGTTCAATCTTACGACCGTCAACTGATGGAATTTCTACTGTTCCGCCTAGTGTGGCGCAGGTCATAGATACGGGGATTTGAGCATATAGGTTTTCACCCTGGCGTTCATAAAGTTTATGTCCACGAACACTAACAAAAACGTATAAATCACCGTTTTGTCCGCCACGAAGACCGGCAGCACCCTCTCCGGCAATGCGGATTCGAGTTCCATCATCAACACCGGCAGGGATTTTGACTTTGAGTTCTTTTTTGAAATTAACGAATCCATTACCATGGCAATCAGGGCATGGATCGGTAACTTTGCGTCCGCTTCCGCGACAGTCAGGGCAAACGGTTTCCATAATCATAAACCCGTGTTGTTGACGAACGTGACCGGTGCCTTTGCAAGTTGAGCATTGAGGGGCTTCTTTGCCGTCTTTTGTTCCGTGAGTGTGACAGGTTTCACAGCCTTTGGTAGTGTTGAATGAAATGTTTTTTTCAAGTCCAGAATATGCTTCCTCAAGTGAAATTTCCAAATCATAACGAAGGTCATCTCCGTTTTGGGCAGCGGAAGCCTTACGGCGAGATTGTCCGCCTCCCATAAAGTCAGAAAAGACTTCGGAGAAAATGTCAGCGAATCCACCGGCACCACCAAAATTGAAATCAAACGGATTAGCGCCTCCGCCTTGTTCGAAAGCGGCGTGTCCATAGCGGTCGTAGGCGGCACGTTTTTGTTCGTCTTTCAAGATTTCATAAGCCTCGTTTATTTCCTTAAACTTGGTTTCGGCCTCGGCATTACCGGCGTTGCGGTCGGGGTGGTATTTCATTGCAAGTTTGCGATAAGATCTTTTGATTTCTTCCGCAGATGCTGTTTTTGATACCTCAAGTGTTTCGTAATAGTCTTGTTTGCTCATAATGTTGTCCGCAAAATTTTGTTAACTTGCATACTATTTAGTTTTTTTGAAAGCAAAACGCAAGTGTTTAATTAAATAAAAAGAATACCCGAGTGTGCCTCGGGTATTCTTACGCTTTGTAAAGAAAAATTATTTTGCCAGTTGTGCAGCAACTTCGGCAGCAAAATCTTCTTCTTTCTTTTGAATGCCCTCACCAAGTTTGAAGCAAACAAATTCTTTAACTTTGATGTCTGTGCCAAGTTCTTTAGCGGCATCGGCAATAACCTGTTTAACTTTTTTATCAGGATCCATGATGTAGGCTTGCTCTTCAAATACAACTTCGTCGTAGTATTTTCTGATGCGACCCTCAACCATTTTTTCAATGATGTTTTCAGGTTTGCCGGAAGCTTTGGCTTGTTCGCTGAAAATGGCTTTTTCACGCTCAACAGCTGCTGGATCAACAGCAGCAATGGTTTGGAACAACGGGCGAGAAGCAGCGATGTGCATAGCCAAGTGTTTGCCGAGTTCTTGTAATTTTGCTTTGTCGGCAGATGATTCAATGGCTACCAAAACACCGATTTTACCCAAATTGTTACGCGCAACATTGTGAATGTATGAAGCAATAACACCGTTACTGACTTCTACCATTTGAGCACGACGTAAGGTCATGTTCTCACCGATTTTGGCGATGAGGTCGGTCAAGCGTTCTTCAAAAGTTTTGCCACATTTCGGGCAGTTGAAAGTTTTCATTTCGCAAACGTCGCCATGGCTGGCCAATGCAACGAGAGCGGCATCTTCAACATATTCTTGGAAGAGGTCGTTTTTAGCTACGAAGTCGGTTTCCGAGTTGACTTCAACAATAGCACCTTTGTTGCCATCAACAGCAACAGCTACCAAACCTTCAGCCGCAATACGGCTTGATTTTTTCGCAGCGGAAGCCAGGCCTTTTTTACGAAGCCAGTCGACAGCTTGTTCCATATCACCGTTGGTTGCTACTAAAGCTTTTTTACAATCGAGCATACCGGCACCGGTTGACTCTCTCAAATCTTTTACCATAGAGGCAGTAATTTCGCTCATTAATTTTTCCTCAAAATAGTGTTTGAACTGAAATGGCGATATTTTAGCAAAATAAAATACCGCCATTTGGTTATTTTTACCGCGTGCGGCTAATTATTTAGCAGCAGCTTTTTTCTTGGTAGCGGTTTTGGTCGTTGCAGTTTTTTTGGCAGCAGCGGTTTTTGTTGTTGTTTTCTTTTCAGCTGCAGCTTTTTTAGTTGTTGTAGCTTTTTTCTCGGTAGTAGCTTTCTTTGCAGCAGTTTTCTTTTCTGCCGGAGCTTCTTCTACTTCAGCTTCAACTTTTGTTTCTGTAGCTGGTTCTGCTTCTTCTTTTTTGGCGGCTTTTTTGCGAGCCGGTTTAGTTTCTGCCACGATTTCATCAACCTTAACGCCTTGAGCGGCAATTTCTGCTTGAATACCATCAAGTACAGCAGATGACAGCAGTTCGCAATAGAACTGGATAGCGCGTACAGCGTCGTCATTGCCCGGAACGGGAAAATCGACCAAAGTCGGATCAGCGTTAGTATCGGCAATGCCAATAACAGGGATACCAAGCTTTTTGGCTTCTTTAATAGCCAAATCTTCTTTAGGCATATCAATAACAAACAATAAGTCAGGTTGCCCGCCCATGTTCATAACGCCGTTTAATTCTTTGGCTAATTTTTCTTGTTCTTTTTTAAGATTAAGAAGTTCTTTTTTGGTGTATCCGTCTGTAGAATCATTTTCAAACATTTCGTTTAATTTGTTCAAACGAGAAATTGATTTGTAAACGGTTTTCCAGTTGGTTAACATTCCGCCGAGCCAACGGTAGTTAACGTAATATTGTCCGCATCTCTCAGCGCTTTCTTTAATAATGTCCTGAGCTTGTCTTTTGGTGCCAACAAACAAAATTTTACCACCATTGGCTGCAATTTCACGAGCGGTATTAAGAGCTGTGTAAAGCATCGGGTAAGTTTGTTGAAGGTCAATGATGTGAACATTATCTTTTTTGCCGTATATATATTCGGCCATTTTCGGATTCCAGCGACGAGCGTGGTGTCCGAAGTGTACGCCATTTTCAATCATCTGGCGAATAGTAAATTTTGGAAGACTCATTTTATATCCTTTTGTTTTCCGGTTAAACCTCCGCAGACTGTCGGCTTAAAAAAATTTAAGCACCGGAGCGATAATTTGAAGTCAAACCTCGCTGGTCTGCGTGTGTGATTAATTAAAGTTGCGGACCTCAACCATTTGAAGTCCGCTGTCTTTTTACAACAAATTTGTAATTTGTAAAGAGTTTTTTTGAACTATTTTGCTGTTTTTGAATTGATAAACTGATTTAGGGCGTCAGTAACGTGTAAAACCGTAGTTTCAACAGCCTCATCTTTGGTTTCAACAATAATGTCAGCTTCTGAATAGTAGGGGTATTCTTCACCGATATATTTTTCAAGTTTGTTTTTGAGGTGCTCATCATTGCCTTTTAGAAAGGGGCGATGTTTGCGGCCATAGGTGCGATGGTAAAGGGTGTCGACATCAGCTTTGAGCCAGACGGTTATGGCGTGTTGCTTGGCCAAGTCACGAGTTTGTTGCGGAATAAATGAACCGCCTCCTGAAGCAAGTACGCAGGGTTGTCCTTGAAGAAGGCGGTGCATAACTCGGGTTTCTCCGGCGCGATATTCTTCTTCGCCAAAGCATTTGAGCACATCAACCAATGGCAGACCGGCAGCTTTTTCAATTTCCTGGTCGCCATCAACAAAGGGTAGATCAAGCTTTTTGGCCAAACGCTTACCAACGCTGGTCTTGCCACTACCCATTAATCCGACTAATAAAATTATTTTGTTAATTTGCATTGTTTTTAATCTTTATTTCAAATATTATAGCCATAATATAAATAGTTTAAATTTTATCAATCTTTTTTTGAAGAAAAGGGTAAGTTTATGTTAAATCGTAAAAAAAATTATACTTGGGTATATGTTTTGGGTGTTTTGGTTTTGGCCGGATTAGTTTGGTTGATGTCGAGAGAAATGCCTTTTAATGAAGAAACTGTTGAACAGCCGTTGGAAAGAACACTTACAAAATAATGGCTAGCAATGTAGAACTCTTTTTGGATATGATGGCGGCCGAAAAAGGGGCGGCAATAAACACTATTGAGGCATATCGCCGGGATTTAGTGCAGTTTTGTGATTTTATAAGAAAAGATGAGCAGACTGCTGAGAGCACAGATATAAATAATTTTGTTGCTGATTTGGGCAGCAGGAGTTTAAGCCCTAAAACAATTGCACGTAAATTATCGGCAGTTAGAGAGTTTTATAAGTTTTTGTATATTGAAAAAAAAATACAAGAGAATCCGGCGGCGAATATTTTGTCGCCACGACAAGAAAAACCGTTGCCAAAATTTTTAACTCAGGCAGAAATAAAAAGCCTTGTTGAGGCTGTTGTAGAAAAAAAAGATTTTTCCGAGCATCGGCTGAGTGCGATGTTAAAACTGATGTATGCTTGCGGTTTGCGAGTGTCAGAATTGGTAAATTTGCCGGAAAATTGTATTAATTATGATATGAAGCAAATTATTGTGTTCGGAAAAGGAAGTAAAGAACGAAAAATTCCGGTTGCCGAATCGGCGTTGCGAGAAGTGGCAGAATATGCAACATATAGAGATATTTATCTTAATGGGCAAAAGTCACCGTGGTTGTTTCCATCAAAAAATGCCAAGTCAGGACATATAACTCGTGATGCTTTTTTTAAGAATCTGAAAAAACTAGCAGTGAAAGCCGGTATTTCTCCAGCAAGGATTTCGCCGCACGTGTTGAGACATTCGTTTGCAACGCATCTGCTCAATCATCATGTTGATTTGCGTAGCGTGCAAAAAATGTTGGGGCATGAAGATATTACAACTACGGAAATTTATACGCACATTGTGTCAGAAAAGTTGCGTGAAGAAGTACGCAAAAATCATCCGTTGGCACAGAAAAATAACTAAATCAACTGTGATAATTCAAGGAACTTTTGTGGTGAAACTTCTTCGGCACGAGCTGTCGGATTGATGCCGATTTGTTCAAGTTTGGCGGTAATGTCTTTAATCGATTTTAAACTTTGGCGCAGCATTTTGCGGCGTTGTCCGAATGCAAGAGCAGTGATTTTTTCTATTTTAGTAATTTCCTCCGTATTAATCGCGGTATCAAGAGGTTGAAAAAGCAGCACGCTTGACCAGATTTTTGGAGCGGGGGTAAAGCATTCGGGGTTTAAGTCAAATATTTTTTTTATTGAGCAAGTAAGTTGGGCAATTATTGAAACACGTCCATAATCTTTGTTGTGTGTAGGAGCCATAATTCTTTCCGCAACTTCTTTTTGAAACATTAAGGTGAGAGCGGTATAGTTTTTGATTTGGCAAAGCCATTTAAGTAACAAGGGAACAGAAATATTATAAGGAAGGTTGCTGATAATTTGACGTGGTGCAGATATATTTGCAACAGGGTCAAAAAGCAGTGCGTCACCGTTAACTATATCCATCGGCGTATCGGTTTCGACTTTCAGATCTTCCATGATTTTGATACAGCGCGAATCCATTTCTACAACGGTCAGAGACTTAGGATTTGCACCGAGAATTGAACGCGTTAATCCTCCTGGGCCGGGACCGATTTCAATAATATTATGATTTTTGAAATCAGAAATATTTTGCTGTGCCAAACTCAAGCGGATAATTTTGTCGGTGATGTTGCTGTCGAGCAAGAAATTCTGCCCGAGGGACTTGTTAGCAAGTAGCCCATAAAATTCAACCGTTTCACGTAGAGTTGGCAGCATTATTATTCCTTGAGTTCTATTGAAGCGCGTTGACGCAGATATTGCAGGTGACGTGCCGCCAAACGTTCGGTCTTTTGACCTTGTAACATTTCCGATATTTCAGCAGTTGTAGGTTCGGGCAATTTGTCTTTGGCCGGATCAAACTTCTTTTCAACTTTTAAAATGTAGTAAGAATCGTTGTAGAGAATCGGGTCAGAAACTTGTCCTGAAGACATCTTTTTTAAAACATTGTCGAGCGGTTGCGGAAGTTGTCCCTCATTTACCCAACCAAGACGACCACCACTGGCAGAACTTGGGCTTTGTGAAAACTGGGCTGCATACATTTCAAAACGAGGGTCTTGGCGCAATGTGCGAGAAAGATCGTTGATATCACGAGCATTTTTGCGATCAATAACAATTTCTGATACCATATATTTTTTCTTGTTCATGTCTGCTTTGGTTGCTTGCAGGGCTTCTTGAATTTCGATTTCAGTAATGGTGTCATTTGCGGCTTTGTTGCGGATTAAACGAACCCAAGATAAATCACTTTTCATCTGCTCACGAAAGATTTTTTCACTAACTCCGAATTCAGCTAAATCTCTCTTCAGGTTACTTACTGTTGATTTGTTGTTTTTTACAAAACTTGCAATAGCACTATCTATTTCTTGTGGAGTAACTTCGATTTTGTTATTTATTGCATCCTGCAATTTTAATTTTTCATCAATTGTGTTTTGCATGACCTTGTTGACGATTAAAACCTTTGTTTGTGAATTGTAAGGAATACCGGTCGTCATACAAAAAGCACGAACACGATTGTTAATGTCTTCTGTCGTGATAATTTCACCGTTGACAGTAGCTAAAATACGAATATTGCCCGTATATGGTTTTGGCTTTTTAATTGAAGGAGGTAAAGCCGGAGCTTGGGGGCGTGGTTCGTCTTTTACCGGATTTTGAAAAACAGCGGATGGTTGTTCCGATTGAGATGCAGCTCTTTCGTCATAGTTATAATCAGGAGCAAAGCTCTGTATAACTTGCGCTTGTGCCGGAATTGATACCATTAAACTAATTGCTAAAGTAAATATTTTTTTCATATCAAGCTCCTTTATTCTGAACCAACACTTCCCAATGTTTTGAGAAGAAATGTAACCGAAAATTCGTAGCCGTCATCATAATCGGGATCGGTAGAATTATACTTATGAGTGTTAAATATAAGTTTAAAACATTCATCTTCATAAATTAATCTGCCGCCGTGTTCGAGAGATTTACGGTCTTTTTTGCTTAAGTTTTGACGGTTGTAAATTGATAAACTCCAATCGCGAGATAGTTTTGCGTTGATGGCGGTATAAAGTTCTTTTCTTTCTTTATAATCGTCAAAGAAATATAATCCAGAATCCGGAGCATTTTTGTTGCGTCCGCTGATAGAAATAAATGAAATGTACGCTGACAACATGGATGTTCCGACACGGGAATTTATTTCACTGTATTTAATGTTAAAGTTGTTTTTATCAAGGCGAAAACGATAGTTAAAATCAATATATGAATTCGGTGCGGCAAAGATGCGACCGACATAATCGCTGAAATTAGAGTCATTACCAAGACTGCGGTTAAAACTTTCATTGTCGTTGAGGTAGTAACTTTGACCAAAAAATGAAGATGTGCGACCAATTACGTTGCCATATGCACTCCAGTTGATGCCGTAAGAGATACGGCTGCCGGTGTCATTACGGTCGTATCCGGCGTAGCGATCAAGACTCAAAATATTGGTATCATCAAGTTGAGCATTCAAACTGTCTTCATTTGGTATTTTGTTGATTTTGTTGCCACCGTTCGGGGCTGCAACAGCAACAATGGTCGGTTCTAAAATTTGGCGAGAGCTTTCGGTGGCTTTGACGAAAGGTAATCTCCACTCTAATCCTAGTTGCGGAAATACACGAGTAACGGCACCGGTGTAGGTTTCGTTGTAACTGTTTAGATAATCATCGATGTAGTAAAGATCGGATTTTACGGAAGCAACAAGGCGATACTTTTCACCGAACGGGCTGGTATAAGGTAAATTCCACGAATTTATCATTGTTCCGCGTTGAGTTTGAGTACCGTCGTGTTCGCGGTAAATAGAAGCCATATTAAAAGTGTTTTTGAAATATGAACCGATGGAACTAGGGTCAGATACAATTTCGTATGTTGCTAGTGGTAAAATATAAGGTTTGCTATATTCGCGGTTTTTATATTCATTAAAGTTTGATGTACGTAAAGAATAACTGACTAGTTTATATGAATAGCCCTCAATAGAAGTGTAATCTCTTCCCTTAAATCGTTCGGCAGATATGGTCGATGTTAACCATGTTTCGGTTTTGCCGGCAAGAGAGAGGTCTTTAAGGTATGCTCCGTCGGAAGCATAGTTGATATCCATTTTGCCAACCCAAAGATCATTGAATTCATAACGTCCTTTGGCATTAATGTTACCACGATTTTCGTCGGTCTTGCGGTCACGCATGATAGTGCCGCTCATATCAAGTTCGCCACTATAAAGCATTTTACGGTAACGACCGCCGAAAACAATATTTTGGTCAGTACTGAAAATCGGGCTGAGAAGCAAATCTTCATGGTCGCTCAAATTGAAAAAATAACGCAACTCAATGGCGCTTCCAAGGTATTTGTTACTGGCCAAAGAAGGGGGCATAAAACCACTACGACGTTTTACCGTCGGGTCAGGATGTGATAAAAACGGAGTATATAAAACCGGGACGTCTTTGATATTTAGAAAGGCGCTACGGTAGTATACGTCTTGGTTGGATACATCATGAGTAATTTTGCGAGCTTTAATGGACCACAATGGTTTTGGATTTTCTTGGCAAACATCGCACGGAGAGTACACCGCATAAAAGAAATGTTTGTCTTTTTCTGATGTTTGTTTGATCCGTTTGGCAGCAAGGCGGCTTTCATCAGCAAGAATAGCTTTTACTTCCGATATTGAAGCTTTAGTCATTTTTTCGGATAATTCTGCATGGTCAGAAAAAACAACAACGCCGTCCGGATGCATAATACTGATGTTACCATCAGCAGTTAGTATGTCGTTTTTGCGATCGTAAGAAAGTGTATCAGCTTTGAGAGTCATACCTTCGCGAGAAATATTGACATCACCGCGTGCGGTAATAATACCGGTTTTGGAATCTTCTTCTACTTCATCAGCACTGAAGTAAATCGGAACCCTGTCCTCAGCTTTTGCTTTTGAAAAAAGAGTAAGCATTACAGGTGTTATTAAACACAGAGCAAAGATGTATAATTTTTTGTTCATCAGACGTTTGCTCCCATTTTTTTCAGACGTGTAAACCAAGAAGGGTTATAAAATAATATGGCGTATAAGCAAGCAAATAACGGAAGCAAAAAATTGGCATAATAAAGCGATAAAAAGTATAAATGTTTAGTGGCCATGTTGCCTAAAATCAAATCATTGGCTTCAATTATAATCATTGCTAGTATGGATATAAAGATGATTTTTGTTTGACCGCGGCGGTTAAAATTGCCGATTAAAAGCCCGGTACAAGCAATAAGCGCAAAAAGCAAATTGTAAAAAGGATTAATCAAGCGACGGTTTCCTTCAACTATATAACGACGAGCTTCGGTAGGAGTGAGGTTTTTGTCTTTGGAAGCAAAAAGCAATTCTTTTAATGTTTTAGACCGAACAGAATCGTGTTTGCGTTTTTTGCTTTGTGATGAACCAAAGTCAACAGAATAGCGATCAAATGATAAAGATGAAAATTGAGAGTTCTCAGTGTTTATTTCTTGTCTGATACCGTTAATAAGCATTATTCTCGGTCCTTTATCTGTATAAACAATAACGCCACTTTCGGCGGAAACAGTCATTTTCTTTTTGGGGTTGCGTTCGTCGTTTATCATAATGCCTTCAACAGCACCATCTTTGCCGTGAGATGTGATGAATACCGTAAGATTGTTAGCAAGAGTTGTAAATTCACCGGCACGAAACATAAGGTGAGAAACATCATTTTTGATTTGCCATTCATAATCACGAAATTTTTTTTCGGCATAAGGAGTGGCAAAATTGTTAATATAAACAGCAAGTAAAGTTGCTAATATGCCAATGAATAATGCTGGTTTTGCGGTTTGCCATGGGCTGATGCCTGCTGATTTTATTACTATCAGTTCACGATCGGTAAGCATGCGGTTATATACGAAAAGAACGGCTACAAATAGCGATATAGGTGAAAGAATAGCAAATAATCGCGGCATTAGGCAAGATGTCATTTTGATGAATAAACTTAAGGGAAGACCTTTGTTGGTAATTATTTCGATGAAGCGTAAAGATTGAGTGAGCCACAGAATCGACATGAGCGAAAATGCGACTAACAAAAAGCCAATAAATATCTGATTGGCTATGTAGATATTAAGTTTCTTCATCATTGGCGATAGTATAAGATTAAAAACCATTATGCAAGAAAATCCTCAAAATTGTTACCAATTTCGAGGATTTTCTATGTTAAGTATAAGTTGAAATTAGTTGTTGATTCTCATCTTGTAGAATGAACGCCATACAAAGATTAGGGCAATCAAAAACAAACTGATACCTGCTCCCAGAGCTATGCAACGAGGAGCGGAAACAGCCATTTCAACAGCCAACAAACCGAATAAAGTTGTAAACTTAATAATCGGATTGAGGGCAACTGATGAGGTGTCTTTATAAGGATCACCTACAGTGTCACCGACAACTGCAGCATCATGCAGAGGAGTACCTTTTTCTTTCAAGTCAACTTCTACTACTTTTTTGGCGTTGTCCCAAGCTCCGCCGGCGTTAGCCATGTAGAGTGCTTGGAAAAGACCAAAGACAGCAATAGAAATTAAATAGCTGGCAAAAAGGTTAGGATCAAAACATGCCAGAGCAATGGTTAAACAGAAAATAACCATAAAGATGTTGAACATACCTTTTTGAGCATAAATGGTGCAAATTTTAACTACTGATTTTGAATCTTCAGTTGATGCAGCTTTCTTGGTATCAAGCTTAATGTGCTTTTTGATGTATTCAACTGCACGATAAGCACCGGTAGAAACGGCCTGCATTGAAGCTCCGGAGAACCAGTAAATTACGGCACCGCCTAAAAGAATTCCGAACAATACTAATGGGTTCATCAAGTTGAGTTCCAAATTGAGCAATAAAATGATTGAGAAAATCATTGTGGTTGCTCCGATTACGGCTGTTCCGATAAGAACAGGTTTAGCTGTGGCTTTGAATGTATTGCCGGCAGAATCGTTACGTTCCAAAAGTTCCTTACCAACTTTAAAGTTGGGTGCAAAACCATACTTCTTGTCAATTTCAGATTTGATGTTTTTGATTTGCTCAATTTGTGACAATTCAAAAACAGATTGAGCATTATCAGTAACAGGACCATAGCTGTCAACAGCGATGGTAACAGGCCCCATTCCCAACATTCCGAAAGCAACCAAACCAAAGGCAAAGACGCTCGGATAAACCATATAAGCATTAAGACCATTCAATGATGTAAAGTAAGCTACGGCCATCAATCCAACAATAACCAAACCTTTCCAGAATGCAGAAAAGTTACCTGCAACCATACCGGAAATAATGTTCAAAGAAGCTCCGGCCTGACGGCTTGAGTTTACAATCTCTTGAACATGAATAGATTTTGATGATGTGAAAATCTTGGTGAATTCAGGAATAATGGCTGAAGCAAATGTACCGCAGCTGATAATTACAGAAAGTTTCCACCACAGATTTGTTCCCATGTTACCAATCATAAGATATGAAATGCCAAAGGTGACGGCAATTGACATGATAGATGTAATCCAAACCAAGCTGGTCAACGGAACTTCAAAATCAAAGTCTTGTTTGTCGCGAAAACGCCATTTTGAGATGAGACCATTGATTAAGTAAGAAACAATTGAAGTCAAAACCATCATTAAGCGCATTGCAAAAATCCAAACAATCAGACGGGCTTGGATATCAATACCATCGGCCATTAATGATAATGTTCCGTTTGAATCATAAGCCATACCTGTGGCCAAAACGATGAAGCTGATTAAGGCAACACCGGTTACGCCGTAGGTTTCAAAACCATCGGCAGTCGGACCAACAGAGTCACCGGCATTATCTCCGGTGCAGTCAGCAATAACGCCAGGGTTACGGGCGTCGTCTTCGTCAATTTTGAAAATGATTTTCATTAAGTCAGCACCAATGTCAGCGATTTTGGTGAAAATACCACCGCAGATACGCAGGGCAGATGCACCAAGAGATTCACCAATTGCAAATCCAACAAAGCAAGCACCGGCTGTTTCTCTCGGGATGAAAAGAAGAATCATAATCATCATGAAGAGTTCAACACAAATCAGCAATACACCGATTGACATACCTGATTGCAAGGGCAAAGACATAACAGGATAAGCTTTTCCTTTAAGAGAAGCAAATGCGGTACGAGAGTTAGCATAAGTGTTGATGCGCATGCCAAACCATGCTACAGTGAATGAACCCAAAATACCCAAAATTGACCATAACAAAATGGTCATAACCATAGATAACGGGGTGTGATTTAGTCCAAAGAAATAGTAAAAGATACATACAGCAATAAAAGCCTCTAAAATTACTAACAATAAGGCTTGTTGTTTCATGTATGTTTTGCAGGTTTCATAAATCAAGGCAGCCATATCAGCCATTGATTTGTGAACCGGCATTTTTTTGATTTTGAAAAATTCATATAAACCAAAAATTGCGCCCAAACCGCAAATGATAAGGCCATAAAGTAAAATTTGAGCACCGGTGACAGAATGTCCCCAGAAACTGTAACCAACATCTAATGTCGGAATGTTTAAATCAATTTCAGAAGCAGCTGCTGTAGTTGCAAAGGCACACAAAGAGAGTGCTATTGCGGCAGCAACAGAACTAAACTTTTTGAATAATTGCATGATTTTTTCCTTATATTGAGTTATTAACTGAGTTAATGAGCTAAAGCTACAACTTTAGAAATATTATTTCAAGTGTATAAGCATTTTTTTATACACAAGCAGGTGAAAGCCCCTCAGGTGAGGGGCTTGATTATTTATTTTTCAAGGTCTTCACCGGTTTCTTGGTTGACGCGTTTGGCAGATAATTTGATTTTGCCGCGGTTGTCTGTTCCCAAGCATTTAACCCAGATGCTGTCACCTTCTTTATAGAAATCAGAAACAGAAGCTATGCGCTCGTTCTTGACTTCTGAAATATGAACTAATCCTTCGGTTGTTCCAATAAAGCGAACAAATGCACCAAAGTCCATAATTTTGGTGATTACACCGTGGTAAATATGACCTTCTTCAGGTTCGGCAACAATGCCGGTAATCCAATCCAAAGCAGCTTGTCCGTCAGCACTGTTAATGGTAGCAATATGGACAATGCCGTCTTCGCTGATATCAATTTTGGAGTTGGTCTTTTCGGTAATTTCACGAATGACTTTACCACCAGAACCAATAACTTCGCGAATCTTATCAACCGGAATTTTGATGGAGATAATGCGCGGTGCAAGAGGTGAAATATCAGCACGAGGCTCGGCAATAGCTTTGGCCATTTCACCCAAAATATGGATACGACCTTCATGTGCCTGAGTAAGTGCATTTTGCATAATCTCTTTGGTAATGGAGGTGATTTTGATATCCATTTGCAAAGCGGTTACACCATCTTTAGTGCCGGCAACTTTGAAGTCCATATCGCCGAGGTGATCTTCATCACCAAGGATATCGGTCAAAATTGCAACACGACCGTCATCTTCTTTAATCAGACCCATAGCGATACCGGCAACTGGTTTAGCCATAGGAACACCGGCGGCCATTAATGACAGTGTGGTGCCGCAAACAGTGGCCATTGATGATGAGCCGTTTGATTCCAAAATTTCAGATACGACACGAATAGTGTAGGGGAATTTTTCTTTGTCTTTCGGCAGCATCGGATGAATAGCGCGCCATGCGAGTTTCCCGTGACCGATTTCACGACGGCCCGGAGTGCCTAAGCGACCGCATTCACCGACAGAAAACGGCGGGAAATTGTAATTGAGCATGAAGTCTTGTCTATATTCATTCATAAGGCCGTCAACAATTTGGGCGTCTTCACCGGTGCCGAGAGTGGTGACAACCAAAGCCTGGGTTTCACCACGGGTGAAAATGGCAGAACCATGAGCTGTCGGCAAAGTATCTACTTCACACCAAATCGGACGAACGGTTTTGGTATCACGACCGTCGATACGATGACCTGTGGTCAAAACTTTTTCACGAACAACGACATGTTTTAATTTTTCGAGAACGTCTAAAAGATATTTGTTTTCAATTTCATTTTCGGGATCAATGGTAGCTTTGACTTCTTCGTCAATTTGACCAACCAAAGTGCCACGTGTTAATTTGTCGGTTTCACAAAAAGCCTGCTCGTATTTAGCACGAAAGTCTTTAGCAATACGCTCATACATTTCATCAAATTCTTTAGGAAACTCCGGAGCTTCCCAAGCTTCTTTGCCTGCTTCTTGAGCGAGGTCTTTAATCATTTTGATGACCGGTTGGAAGTTATCGAATCCGAACATTACGGCATTAAGCATGGTTTCTTCAGATAACTCTTGAGCTTCTGACTCAACCATTAAGACGCCTTCTTCGGTTCCGGCAACAGTCAATTCCAATTCTGATGTTTTTTGTTCTTCAATAGTCGGGTTCAAAATAAATTGTCCGTCTTTATAACCAACTTTGGCTGCGCCAATCGGTCCCATAAACGGAATGCCGGAAACTGCCAAAGCAGCAGAAGCGGCAACCATGGAAACAATGTCAGAATCATTTTTTTGGTCATGAGAAAGAACAGTACAAATGATTTGTACTTCGTTCTTAAAAGCATCCGGAAACAGAGGACGAATCGGTCGATCAATAAGACGAGATACTAAAACTTCGTGTTCGGAAGGTTTGCTTTCTCTTTTCATAAAACCGCCCGGAATTTTGCCGGTGGCATAATATTTTTCCTGATAGTTAACGGTCAGCGGGAAGAAATCTTGATCGGCTTTGATTTCTTTTGCAGCGCAAACAGTTGCTAAAACGCTTGTTTCACCATATGTGGCAACAACGGCACCGGTTGCTTGTTTGGCAACTTTGCCGGTTTCTAATGTTAATTTTCGTCCGCCCCAATCAAGTTCGCGGGTGGATACTTTTAAGTTATTCATATTTTATTACCTTTCTCTTTTACATCTTTATAAACAGCACCCTGCCGATTTTTTTCAGCAAGGATTTAAAAGCATTGCGGGAGAGTGTCCCGCAATGCACAAAAACTTATCTACGAATGTTAAGTTTTTTAATGATATCTTGGTATCTTTTTTCATCTTTGCTCTTCAAGTAGTCCAAGAGGTGACGACGTTTTGATACCATTTTCATCAATCCCAAACGGGAATGAAGATCTTTGCGGTGAGTGTTGAAGTGTTCAATCAAATTATTGATACGGGTTGTCCAAATTGCAATTTGAACTTCAGGGCAACCGGTGTTGCCTTCACTCAGGCCATAAGTTTTTACCAATTCACTAGTAACTTCTTTTGTAATCGACATCTTATATTTTCCTTATCAGTTATAAATTAAAAACACGAATCGGAGAAATTCTTCCTTCTTCAATTCGAACGATAGCAATCAAAACACCGTTAAAGACAGCCGCCGCTATGGGAAGTGAAGAAAATTCTTCTTTGCCCTTAGGGCTTAAGGCTTGTCCCTGCTTGAGTTTTGAAGCTTCTACTTCCGAAACAGCCATAACCGCGATGTCGCGCAGAGAGGTTTCTAACGGAAGCAATGTTCGCTCAACATATACCATATTTTTTAAATTTTCCAGTAAAATCGTATCGTCAAGCGTAAAAATACCGCATTTTGTTCGTCTTAGGCTTTGTAAATGACCAAACGAATCGAGAGCGCGAGCTATATCGCGACCAAGACTCCGAACATAAGTTCCTTTGGAGCATTTTACTCTAAAGTCAGCACAATCGTTTTTGAGAGATAAAAATTGCAAATCAAAAATACTGACCTGCCTTTCGGGAATCGAAATTTCTTTTCCTTGACGAGCTAAATCATAAGCTCGCTCTCCGTTTATTTTTATGGCAGAATATGCCGGTGGAGTTTGAGTGATGTTGCCGATGAATTGTGGCAATATTTTGATAATGTCATCAGCAGAGGGAATCCTTCCTCCGGATTTGATAACAGTGCCGGTACAATCGGCAGTGTCCGTTTCTGTTCCAAAACGAATTGTAAATTCGTACTCTTTATCACCGCCAGTAATAAAGTCAATGAGTTTAGTCGCTTCTCCGAAAGCTATCGGTAAAACGCCGGTAGCAAAAGGGTCGAGAGTTCCGGCATGACCATTTTTTTTGGCATTAAAAATGTGGCGTGTTTGATTGACGGCTTGGGTTGAGCCCATACCTTGCGGTTTGTCAATAATCAACCATCCGTTTATGTTATTGCCTTTTTTATGCTTCATCTGATTTTTTTAAATCTTGCTGTACTTTCGGTGAGTGCAACAGTTTTTCGATTTTATCGGCTTGAGCCATAGTGTCATCAACAAAAAAACGAATTTCCGGTATGTAGCGAAGCAATGTTTTGGCAGCAACTACTTTGCGAAAATGATTGGCAGCAAGCTGCAATCCTTCCTGTACTTGAGCCTCAAATTCGGGTTTGGAAGTTACAAAGAAAACATCGGCATATTTAAGGTCGGGAGATACTTTGGTTTTCATTATGGTAACCAAAGTATCAATTCCTTGTAAATTGCGTACGCGATCAAAATTAATTTCTTCTGCAATAATGCGTTTTATTTCCTGACCGACGCGCAGTTGACGTTGCGAAAGTTCTTTTATTGCCATGATTAAACTCCTTAATCGAGTTTAGCAGCGATGGTTTCAATTTCATAACATTCAATGAAATCGCCTACCTGAATATCGTTGTAGTTTTCAAAACTCATGCCGCATTCATAGCCGTCTTTAACTTCTTTAACGTCTTCTTTGAAGCGTTTGAGTTGTCCGAGGTTGCCGTCATGAATTACGACGTTATCACGTAACAGGCGAACCTTGGCTCCACGTTTGACCAAACCTTCGGTAACCATACAACCGGCAACTTTGCCGACACCGGTAATGTTGAATACGTTGTGGATTTCGGCATAACCGAGAATCTTTTCTTTGAGTTCGGGAGAGAGCATACCCTCAAGACCTTTTTTGATATCATCGGCAACATCATAGATGATTGAGTAATAACGAATATCGATTCCGTCACGGCGAGCCATGTCGCGGGCTTGAGGAATAGCACGAACGTTAAAGCCGATAATCAGAGCGTGAGATGCTTTTGCCAATGTTACATCAGACTCAGAAATAGGTCCGACGGCAGAGTGCAGAATTTGGACACTAACTTCGTTGGTTGAAAGTTTGTTTAATGTACCTTCAATAGCTTCAATAGAGCCTTGAACGTCAGCTTTGATAACCACCGGTAAATGTTTAATTTCGCCGGATTTGATTTTATCAAGCATTTGTTCCATAGCAGATTTAGCGCTCTTGACGAGTTTAGCATCACGCTCTTTTTGAATACGATAATTTACAATTTCTTTAGCCTGAGTTTCATCTTCAACAACGTTGAAGTTATCACCGGCGGCAGGAGTGCCCTGAAGTCCCAAAATTTCAACAGGAGTTGCTGGGCCAGCAGTATGAATCTTTTGACCGTGTTCATTAAACATGGCGCGGACGTGTCCCCATTCTTTTCCGGCAATTATAATATCACCAATCTGGAGAGTTCCCTGTTGTACCAAAACTGTTGCAACTGAGCCGCGTCCTTTTTCCATTTTGGCTTCAATAACCGTGCCGCGAGCTTTGCAGTTGGGGTTGGCCTTGAGGTCCAAAATTTCGGCTTGTAACAAAATGGCTTCAAGAAGTTTGTTAATATTGATGCGCTTTTTGGCAGAAACTTCGGCACAAAGGTATTCACCACCCATTTCTTCAACAGCAATGCCGTGTTGCAATAAGGCGGTTTTTACTTTCATCGGGTCGGCACCGGGGAGGTCGATTTTGTTGATGGCTACAACAATCGGAACTTCGGCCGCCTGAGCATGACGTATAGCTTCAATGGTTTGCGGCATTATACCATCATTGGCTGCAACTACCAGAACCACAATATCAGTAACTTTGGCACCACGAGCGCGCATTTCGGAAAATGCTTCGTGTCCCGGGGTATCAATAAAGGTAATCTTTTTGCCACCGTCGACCTCAATTTGGTAAGCACCGATGTGTTGAGTAATACCGCCGGCTTCTTTGGCGGCAACGTTAGTTTCACGCAGGGCATCAAGCAGTGAGGTTTTTCCGTGGTCAACGTGCCCCATAACCGTAACTACAGGTGCACGAGGCAGTTGTTTTTCGGCAGCATCATCGGCTTCGTTTTTCAAAACATCTTCAACATCACTGTCGGCAACACGCTTCCATTTATGTCCCATTTCTTCAACAATAATCTGTGCGGTGTCGGCATCAATAGCTTGGTTGATGGTGGCCATTACGCCCAAAGCCATAAGTTTTTTTATAACATCGGCGCTTTTTTCGGCCATACGGTTGGCAAGTTCTTGAACGGTTATTACTTCGGGTATGATAACCTCTTTGACAATTTTTTCCTGCGGTTGAGCAACAACAACAGGTTTAGGTTGCTTCTTTTTGAAGCGGCGACGCGGAGCTCCGAATCCGTAATCATCATCGTAATCGTCATCGCCACCGCCATAACTGTTTATACTTACTTTGGTATTGCGACGTTGCGGTTCAAAACTGCGTTTTGTTATTTTTTTGCGTTCCTGCTCAAAAGAATCGTTGCGACTTGAAGTATGTTTTTTGTTTGAAAAATCGTCATCATCATCTTCATCAAAATCTTTGGAATGACGGTCTTTATCTTTATTTTTGAAATTTTTATCTTCTGAGATAGGAGCGGGCTGAGCCGGTTCAGTAACAACTTTTTCTTTTTCATTTTTAGATTTTTCAGCTCTTTCGGCTTTTTCAGCCTTTGCTTTTTCAGCTTCAGCGAGAGCTTGTCGTTCGGCTTCTTCGGCTTCTTTACGAGCTTTTTCGGCTTTTATCTCATCTTCAATTTTTTGCCGTTGCTGTTGTTTGGTTTCTTCTTCTATTTTGCGTTTTGCATCGTGTTCTTTAGCTTCGGCAATAAGGCGGAGTTTTGCTTTGGTTTCAGCATCGAGTTCTTTTTCTTTTTGCGGTTCAGTTGCTGTGGGAGATATAATTCTTTTTTTGCGAACTTCTACCTGTACAACTTTTTTTCCGGCATTAGAAGATGTTTTTTCTCCCAAACCTTTAAGCGTCAGGGTCTTTTTGCCTGATAAGGTTAATTTGGTTTTGCTACTATCTTCTGTCATATAAATTGTTCTCCATTATTAAGAATTGATAAAATTTTGCCATTTTTGTAATTGATTGTGTACCATTTGCGCCATCTCACTTTTGAGCAATGCGGCGTGGACTGTGTTTGTTCTATTTAGTGCCTTATCTAACTCCTCAATACTAAACAATGTCAAAATTTCTACATTCTTGGCGGTAGCCAAAATTTTGCTGTGTCCATCGGCTCCGGCATCGGTGGCCTCAAGTACAAAAGCAACTTTGTCTGCACCCAGCTTTTCTTTTACTTTATCAAAACCTGAAATCAGCACTCCGGCCTTTTTAGCAAGATTTATAGACTCTAATGCCCTATTTTTCAAGATATTTTCAACGATTTCCAACAGGTTAGGCATAACAGTAGTATGTTTGCCGAGTTTTTTGAAAATATTTTTAGAAATAGCATTCTCTAAAATTTGTTTAGAGTTGGTCAAATAAAAACCTTGTCCGGGAAGTCTTTTCTTAAAATCAGGAACAACCTGACAATCCGGCGTGAGGGTAAACCGCAAGAGCTGATCCTGCGGTTTTTCCTCTCCGGTAAAAAGACAAGTGCGATTTGGGTTATTTGTCGCCATCCTGTTTTTGTTCCTCGTTTTCAAACCAATGTTGACGAGCAGCCATGATTACTTTGTTGGCTTCATCGATAGAAAGGCTGTCTTCGCCTAACATTTCAATAAGCTCATCAGCGGCCAAATCGGCAACATCATCAAGGGTTTTTACGCCTTTTTCGGCCAAAGTCAAAATCATATCTTGATCAAGTCCGGTAACGGTTTTAATGGTCTTGTCAATGCCCAAAGATTTACTCTTAGCGGCAAATTCAGCATTACGTTTAGCAATAAAATCTTTAGCACGTTGTTGCAGTTCGGTTGCAACATCTTCGTCAAAACCTTCAATTTCAGCCAACTCACTCAAAGGAACACCGGCAACTTCATCAATGTTGGTAAAACCTTCGGCAATGAGTAAATGTGCAATCATTTCATCAACATCCAAAGCATCCATAAAGCGTTGTGAACGAATTTTGTTTTCGTTGGCACGACGTTCTTGTTCCTGCTCTTCGGTCAAAACATCGATATCGCATCCCAAAAGTTGAGAAGCTAATTTTACGTTTTGTCCGCGGCGACCGATGGCAATAGAGAATTGTTCTTGCGGAACAACTGCTTCAATACGGTTGTTTTCTTCATCAATAACAACTTTGGTAACTTCGGCTGGAGCCAAAGCACTGACAATATATTGAGCGCGATCTTCCGAATAAGGAATAATATCAATCTTTTCGCCCTGTAATTCAGTAACTACAGCTTGAACACGAATACCGCGCAAACCAACGCAAGCGCCGACCGGGTCAATGGTTAAATCATTGGCTTTAACCGAGATTTTTGCTTTTGAGCCGGGATCACGAGCAACACTGATAATTTTGACAATACCGTCGTAAATTTCAGGAACTTCTTGAGTGAATAAGGCGGCTAAGAATTCAGGACATGTACGGGACAAGAATATCTGCGGTCCTTTATTTTCGCGGCGAACATCAAGAACATAGGCACGAATGCGGTCACCGTTTTTGAATTTTTCCCGAGGTATAATTTCATCACGGCGGAGAATGGCTTCAGTTTTGCCAATATCAACAATAACATTACCGAACTCAATGCGTTTGATAGTTCCGTTGACGATGGTGCCGATTTTTTCTTTATATTCTTCGTACTGGCGATTGCGCTCGGCATCGCGTACTTTTTGCACAATTACCTGTTTTGCGGTTTGAGCGGCAACACGACCAAAGTCAATCGGGGGGAGAGGATCGATAATATATTCACCAACTTTAATGTTTTTATCAATAGCCTTGGCGTCTTCAAGCAGGATTTGAGTGTATTCGCTGTCTTCTTCCAACTCTTTGACAACTTTGCGATAACGAGCCAAGTTGATAGCACCGGTTTTACGGTCAATGGTGGCTCTGATATCGTGTTCAAAACCGTAGCGGGAGCGACCGGCTTTTTGGATGGCAACTTCCATTGCGGTAAAGACGTCTTCTTTATCAATATTTTTCTCTCGGGCAACAGTATCTGCAACCAAGATAATTTCTGGTCTGGGCATATTTTCGATGTTTTCCATTTTTTCCTCGGTAAAAATTAGTTAAAATCTTCTTGTTCATCAGCTTCGGCTTGCGCAGCTGCAATCAATTCATCGGTAAGCAAAAGTTTTGCTTTGGCAACGGCATTGAAGGGAATCGACCATTCTTTGTCGTCCATTAATAATATTATGTTGCTGTTTTCAACGCGGACGATACGTCCTTTGAACCTTTTGCGTTTTTCAATTTCGGTGTCGGTTTCAACTTTGGCTTCGAATCCGGCGAATCGAACAAAGTTTTCGAGATTGACGAGTGGGCGGTCAAGTCCGGGTGATGAAACCTCAAGAGTGTATTTGCCGGAGATGGGGTCTTTTTCATCTAAAACGGTGGAAATGGCTCGGCTGACAGTAGCGCAATCATCAACTACAATGTTTTTGCGATCTTTGCGCTCAATCATAATTTGCAAAGTCGGGTTGATATTGCCAATGGTAAGAATCCGAACCAAATCGAATCCGAGTTCGTTGATGGTTGGTTCCAACATGTCCTGCAAATGGTGTTTTTTTTGCATGTGTTCCTCGTTTGTTAAACAAAAAAGCGGGGCTTTTGACCCCACTTTCAATAATGTTTTTTTATGAAAGAATGCACTCTATATAACATACTAATTTTTATAAATAAAGTATTTTTTTGATTTTTATTTAAAAAAAGAAAAAAACGTTGATTTTGCAATGCGTTTAGTATAATCTCCGATTGTTTTTATTTGTGGAGATTGAAAAATGGAAAAATACATAACTACCCCGATTTATTATTTGAACGGACTGCCACATGTCGGACATGCCTATACATCAATTTTGGGTGATGTAATGAAAAAGTTTGAGCAAATGCGGGGCAATAGTGTGTATTATTCTACCGGTACGGATGAACACGGACAAAAGAATCAGCACAGTATAGAAGCTTGCGGTTTGGAGGCTGAAGAGTTTTTACAACGTCAGAGTGATAATTTTAAGAATCTGTTTATTGAACTGGGAATCGACTTTGATTATTTTGTACGTACTTCAAAACCAGAGCATAAAAAAATTGTGCAAGAGATTTTGCAAAATATTTATGACCGTGGACTGATTGTTAAAAAATCGTACGAAGGTCTGTATTGCGAAGGTTGCGAACAATTTAAAAAGAAGAGTGATTTGGATGAAAACGGTTGTTGTCCTGACCATAAAGTTGCGCCAAAAGCAATTAGCGAAGAAAACTACTTTTTTAAACTTGAACCTTATCGCCAATGGTTGATTGATTATATTAAAGCTAATCCTGATTGGATACAGCCGGCAAAATATGTTAATGAAATTTTGGGTATGCTTAAAGAACCTTTGGAAGATTTGTGCATTTCTCGTCCGAAATCACGCGTGTGGCTCGGGGTTGAGTTGCCGTTTGATAAAGACTATGTTACGTATATTTGGTTTGATGCTTTGGTAAACTACATTTCAACACTTAATTATGGGCACAATCCTGATTTTGAGAAAGTGTGGGCAAATTCTCACCACCTGATTGCCAAAGATATTCTAAAACCTCACTGCATATATTGGCCGATTATGTTGCATGCCTTGAATGTTGCACCGGTTAAACATTGTTTTATTCACGGTTTTTGGATTGGTGAAGGTGGCGTAAAGATGTCAAAATCTTTGGGCAATGTAGTTGATCCGGTTGAAGTTGTTAAAATGCTCGGTGTTGACGCTTTGAGATTTTACTTAATAAATAATATGACATTGACCGGTGATAGCCAAATCAGTATAGATTTGTTGAAACAAGGCTATAAAATGTTAGCTAATAATATCGGTAATTTGCAGATGCGCGTGTTGAAAATGGTGCAAAAAAGTTTGGAGGGAAAAATCCCTTCTAAAACAGCAATGAATGCCGAAGATAAAAAATTGGTAAATGATATTGCTGATAGATTTACAAAAATTTTCAGCCAAGATATGAGTTTGGAAACGGTCAGCGAGTTGGCAGACAGTATTGTTAAAGCCGGAGATGCGACAAATGCTTATTTTGCGGCTAATACACCATGGGTTTTAGCAAAAGATCCGGCACAGAAAGAGCGTTTTGAAGCGGTGGTTTATACAACCCTTGATGCGTTGAGACTTATTGGTTTGGCTTTGTATCCGATTGCTCCGTCAACAGCTGAAAGGATCGAGAATTCTCTCGGTCTGAAAGATGTAGAGTTTAAGGCTGAATTTAAGCCCGAAGGATTGATTGAAGGTGCGGAGGTCGCAGTCGGAGATCCTCTGTTTCCGATGATTGAGGAAAAATAAACGGCAAAAGGCGGCTTCATCAAAAATGGAATCGCCTTTTGTTTTTTCAGGTTGTTTCTCTTAAGAAAAAACAACCGGCCTCCGGAGAGAGGTCGGTTGTGCGGTTGTTTGAAAAAAATAAGATTAGTCGTTGTCATCTTTTTCTTCAAAAGTTGGTTTTTCTGTGATTTTTTCATCTTCTTTTTTGTTGTCGCCCAGTAGCATATTGCTAATTTGGTTTAATGCTCCATCTAAGATTTTTCCGGCTTCTTGTGTGTCACCAGACGTTGCGGGAATTTCAACTTTTGGGGTTGGGGCTTCTTCAGTTTTTTCAATGCCGAAAAACTTACGAATTTGGTTTGTAACTTTATCAATTACGGAAAGTTTGGCGTCACAGGTTTTGGTTTCTTTGTTCCATTCTCCACCGGATTTTTCGCATTGTCTGATTTCACGGGTGGAGTATTGATAATATGCATAATACCCGCCACCTAAAAGTGCGGCAATGACAAATATAACTACCATGTAGCGAGCTATAATCCAAAATGCCCACAAACCGGCAACACCAAAAAAGATGAGGCGGTTCATCAAGCTTGGTTCCCATATATAGGCTTTAGCTGCGCAAAAAGCGGTAGCAATGGCAAAAATTATGTTAACCGGTGAAAATAAGAAAGTTTTTAAAAAGCGTTTGAGTAATCCTGGTTTTTTGTCTTCGCTCATAGTCATTGTCCTGTAAAAAAATTTTAAAGTCAACGGTAGTCTAATTTATTTTTTGTGTATAAACAAGCTAAAATTTTTATCCACATTATACACAGAGAGGTAAAAATTTTTGGCTTTGAAAAAGAGCTTTTGTTTGTTAAAAGGGAGGAAAGTTTTTTAATTGGGATAAGACTATGGAAAAACCAGATATTTCATTATTACCGCAGAATATTGAAGCTGAACAGGCATTGTTAGGAGCGTTGTTGGCAAATAACAGGGCTTTCGAATCGATATCGGATTATTTGAAGCCGAATCATTTTGCAGATCCTATTCATGCAAAAATATATGAAGTTATTTCAAAATTGATAATGCGTGAACATGCCGCCGATACAATTATGCTTAAAAAATATTTTGAGCAGGAAGGAACCTTAAATGATGTCGGTGGTTATAAATATCTGATTAAGTTGGCAGAGAGTTCATCACCACTGACCAATCCGGAAATGTATGCCCAATATATATATGAGCAATATCTGCGCCGCGAGCTGATTTCAACCGGCTACGAGATTGTTAACAATGCGATGAAAGAAGATCTTGATTCGAGTGCGACCGAACAAATTGAAGAAGCAGAAAAAAGACTGTATGATTTGTCTGATAAGGGTGATGCGGGGAGAAGCTTTGTTGATTTTGGTCAGGCGCTGAGTTATTCGATGGATAGTATTCAACGAGCTTATCAAAACGAAGGCGGAATTTCTGGCATATCAACCGGACTTGATGATTTGGATAAGAGAACGGGCGGTCTTAATAATTCAGATTTAATTGTGTTGGCAGGACGTCCGGCAATGGGAAAAACCGCATTGGCTACCAATATTGCTTATAATGTTGCAGAAATGATGAGCCGTGGTGCTATTAAGTTAGATGAAAAATCAAAAGGTGTGGCCTTTTTTTCTCTCGAAATGTCAGCAGATCAATTAGCTACACGTATTTTGTCATCGACAGCGGGTATTTCTTCCCAAAGGATGCGTAATGGTAATATTGATAATGGAGAGTATGGACGTTTAGCAGAAGTGGCAAGAACATTGGAAAAAATGCCTTTGTATATTGATGATACTCCGGGGTTAACAATAAATGCTATAAGAAATAGAGCGAGGAGATTGAAAAGAACTAAAGGAATCGGCTTGATTGTTATTGACTATATTCAACTAATCAGCGGTAGTTCAAAAAGAGGAGAGATAAATCGTGTTCAGGAGCTGTCGGAAATTTCTCGTGGTTTAAAAATTATGGCAAAAGAACTTAATCTTCCGGTGATTGCGCTTTCGCAATTAAACCGCGGGGTAGAACAGCGAGAAGATAAGCGTCCGGTTATGTCGGATTTGCGCGAATCGGGATCTATTGAGCAAGATGCGGATATAGTTTTGTTTGTTTATCGTGAAAACTATTATATTGCAAATGAAGAACCTAAAGAAACCGATAAAAACTATACTCCGGAAAAGCATGAAAAGTGGGAACAAAGAATGAAGGCCACAAAGTATAAGGCGGAAATTATTGTCGGAAAACACCGTCATGGACCAACAAGCACAGTAACATTGTCATGGAACGGCGAATTTGCTCAGTTCGGTAATTTTATTCATGATGAGCAGTTGCCGGAGCAAATAGGCTAAAATATGGCAGAGAAGAAAACGTACACAATAGTTGTAAGCAACACATATCGCCAAAATGAGGAAAAGGTCGAGCCAGAATTTTGGAAAAAGAAAAAACTGAATGAGTTAAATCATTTAGAATGGGAATTGCTTTGCGACGGATGTGGAAAATGTTGCCTGAACAAACTTGATATCGGCGGAAAAATTTATTTTACATGTGTTAAATGCAGGTTTTTGGACAGCAAAAGCTGTTTGTGCCGAATCTATGAAAATCGATTTGCAAAAGTACCTGATTGCCGAAATGTCAATTTTGCGGCGCTGAAAGAACGTCCGAAATGGCTGCCGAAAACCTGTGCCTATCGATTGTTGGAAGAAGGAAAAGATTTGCCCGAGTGGCATCCGTTGGTAAGCGGTGACAAAGAAAGTGTTCATCATGCCATGCAGTCGGTGAGAGGTCGGCTATTGATTTCGGAAACAGAAGTTAAAGATGACGAATATGAAAATTACATTGTTAACTGGAAAGACATTTGATATTGCCAAAGAAGCAGGTTTTAAACTTGATGTCGTAGTATCAAAACAGGCGAGAAAATTAAGCCTGCGAATCGACGCCAAGAGGCGTATTCCGGTGTTGACAATTCCGCGTTTTTGCAGCAAGCGGCAGGCGGTAGCTTTTGTGCAAGGGCAAAAGCCATGGATAGATTTTCATCTGAGCAGGTTGCCATATCAGAAAAATTTTGCGGACGGAGATAAAATAAGCTTTAACGGGATTGATTTTGAAATCAAGCATTGTGCAGAATTGAGGGGCGGGGTGCAGATTAAAGATGGTAAAATTTTGGTCAGCGGAGATAAAGAGTTTTTGTCGCGCAGAGTGCGTGATTTTATCAAAGAACAGGCGCAGAAAATTTTGTATGAGCGTTCTGTCGAAAAGGCTATCAAATTGGGCAAGAAGGTTAATCGGGTCGTAATCAAAGATACGACATCACGCTGGGGCAGTTGTTCAAGTTTACAGAATATTAATTATAACTGGCGTATCATGTTGGCACCGAGTAAGGTGATTGATTATTTGGTGGCGCATGAGGTTTCGCATTTAGCACATCAGGATCATTCCGAGGCTTTTTGGGAATGTGTCAATAGTTTGGCTGAGGATATGATGTTCGGACGAAACTGGCTGAAGAAACATGGTAGCGAACTGAATGAATATGTTTGATAAACTTGATTTCGGTGCGCAAAAAAACTATATAATCAGTAGTTGTTAGATTTGAGGGGAGAAAATTATGTTAGAAAGAAATTATACATCGGCAGTTGATAAGGCTGAAGTTGATGAAGGATTGCGCAGTTATTTTATAAGTGTGTATAATCATATGGCTGGCGGTTTGGTCTTGACGGCTTTGGCAGCCTGGATTGTAGCAAATACGCCACTGATAAACCTTATGTTTAGTGCGCAGGGCGGAATGTCATTTTTAGGTTGGTTGTTTTTGTTGGCACCGTTGATTGTTGTTTTTGCATTCGGCTGGGTGGTTGCACGAGGAACTTTGGCACAAGTCAGAGGCACGTTTATTACATATTCTGTATTGATGGGAATTTCTTTGGCTCCAATATTTTTGGTTTATACCGGTGCGAGTATGGCAAGAGTGTTTTTGGTTACTGCCGGAACATTTGGTGGTATGAGTTTATACGGCTATACAACTAAGCGTGATTTGACCTCAATCGGTTCTTTTTTGAGAATGGGGTTGTGGGGAATAATCATTGCAATGTTGGTTAATCTGTTTTTGAAAAGCAGTGCCCTTGATTTCGCTTTGTCAATAATAAGTGTTGTTGTTTTTGTGGGTTTGACAGCCTATGATACTCAAAAAATTCGCCAAATTTATATGTCAGCAGACAGCGCTGATGCTCAAGGGCGTAAAGTCGTGGTCGGTGCATTGAGCTTGTATCTTGATTTTATAAACTTATTTATGGCATTACTCAGACTTATGGGGGACCGCAGATAAAACAAAAAAGCTCCGAACTTTCGGAGCTTTTTTTTATTAATCACCGTTTTTAATTTTATCAATAAGTTCTTTAACGCTGGGAATGCAACCATTGCGATACAGAGGATCGGTTGCAAAGCGATAAACCTGATGTCCGGCAAATAAAAGGTGATCTTTTACGCTACCGCCATGACCAACTTCATACAAGGTTTTGTGTATGCAATAGGTGCGAGGGTCAGGGATTTTGCCGGTTGATTTGGTTGGTGAAGATGCCGACCAAGTTGAAAATTGACACTGCGATAGACAACCGACGCAATTTTTCCGGTCTTCTTTCATTTGTTTCCATTCTTCAGGTGTCATGAAAACAACGGTTTTATCGGGTGTTTCTTTAATCTCGGTCAACCCGGCATTAATTTGGTTCATGGCTTTTTCTTTGTCACATGACTTTATAAATACGGTTTTATGCTCATTGATAACCAAGGGTTCGGTAAAATTACCCTCGGCAGTTTCATTATATGCAACTTCTCCGTTTTT
>JAEEGL012945024.1_pt1 | contig 30052 bp, 22 predicted proteins | sample 9134231 | NCBI WGS metagenome assembly JAEEGL01 (sample SAMN16246548, study PRJNA631951) | gut metagenome | biome: gut microbiome; feature: rumen; material: fiber-attached | host: Bos | place: Iran: Karaj | collected 2018-10 | reverse complement strand
ACAAATGAATTATTTATAATAAAACTAAGCTATATGTGATTACATGGATCCATATAGAAATACATAGAGCCAGAAAAGACATAGATATAGATTCCTTATATTATATATATAAATAGGATAGAGGCCTTTAAAGGATTGTCCTAAAAAGAAAATATTTCAAAACACAAATAGTATTTAAAACTAGATATAAAATTAAATAATAACATTTTTCCTAAATTAAAATATTATGTATTTTTTGAAAAAAATATGCTCTATATCAACCTAAATATAAATATCCCATTTTAGGAGCAAAATTCATATATACAGTAAAATCACGAATCGAGAAAGAATTTACTGATTAATTGCCCAGCTCGATTTTTCTGAAATAGGGGTGTTTTTTACATCGAATGCGGTAAAACATAATCATCTATAAATATATGGTTATGATTCTAAGTACGAGATGCCCTAAAAACATAGTCAAATTATAAAATATGAATTTAATTGATCTTGTACCAGATGGCACTTTAACTCACCTATGAATTGTGGATAACATTTTCGATTGCTCATGCGATTATAAGTCTAAAAAAGCCTTTATTTAAGCCAAATTTAAAGATAGAGCAACATAAGTTTACAACCACATATTCACAAAAACTTAATATTTGGCTTAGTTATGCCTCTTTTTATTGGTTTACATAATATATATTATGATAACTTAATTAGATATAAAAAAGTAGTAAAATCCCTTTTGAAATTAATACAAGAAGTAGTTTTGACGTAGTTTATTGGCGTATTTAAGCCTAATTCTTCTTCTCAAACTTGTCCAGAATATATGATTTGACTATGTTTAGCAATTTTCTTAAAAATCTCTTAACAATCGAAAAATCATTTTATGAGCAATTCTCTGCCTCGACCCCTGATTTAGCCCATTTCTACATCAACGACGGTTTTAAGCCCTTTAGAGACTCTTTCTGAAATCACCTCTTCCGCAGTCGATGTTCTACTTCTTCTCCTCTTCTATGGGTGTCTATCAATTTGATCTCGTTTATGAAAATTTATGAAAATGAGCATTTTTTGCTCTAGAAACACAACTCTAGCGTATGTGTAGCTATATATCTATTCATGCTCAATTATCATATAAATGATCAAAATACCCTGTTTTTGCTTAAATCTACTATTTTTATTATTTCTACATTATTTATGTCTAGTAAATATACTATAGGAAATACGAACTCTATCTGGCTATTTATACATTCTACTTCTTCTTTCTATAACCTATTTATATATATATTACGTACGTACGCGCGCGAGGCAATCGAATCCTATGATTATCCATCTTTTAGATTCTCGATTGCTAATAGAGCATCACAAGCTGAAATACACCTTTTCTAGCTTTGGCAGCATTATAACACTTTATTATACATTATTTATGTCTATTTAAATTTTTCATTAATTTTCATATTTTTTCTTAATTTTCATAAAAAAATAGGACTTTTGTCTCAAAATCACTCAAAATAACTTTTATGCATTATTTATGTCTATATTTTAAAACGAAAAAAATGAGGACTTTTCACAGTCCTCATGCATTGGTATATATTTAATTATTAATTATATATCTTTTGAATTTTTCATTTCAGATAAATCAAACAATGTAAGTTGTCTACCTTTAGTACTAAATACATCATCTGAAACTGTTTTGTTCCAGGTAGCTGATCTGCCAGTTCCATTTGATGAAATCTTGCCTTCTTCCTGTAATGAAGCTAAGGCTCTATTTATTGTCGTTGGAGAAATATATGGATACATTTGAGAGATTTGAGCCTTAGTAAATGTTTGTGGAAGCTTCATAATTGCTGCCTTAACATTGTCTATTTTATTTAGCTTTTTGTCAAAATCAGTGTCTTGAACCATTTTCTCAACATGCTCGTATCCATCAATTAACATTGAAATAATTAATGTATTTAGGCTATCTGTATCAGAATATCCTGTTTCCCATTTATAGCTTGCTTTAGCTAAAGCTTGATCAAATTCCACCTTATGTTTTTCATAAAGCTCAAAGAAGCTAATATACTTAAATACATTGAATCTCTGTCTAAATAACAAACAGTATAAAATCAATAATGAGATGTGCTCGTTATAGTTATTGAAGATTCCTCGATTAACTATATCTACAAAAAAGTTTGTAACAAGAAGTGTAGTTTCTACATTTCCTTGAATTAATTTTTTAGCATAATAATTTAATTCATCTTCTAAATTTTGTCTCTTAGATTTTTGCTTTTTTTCTTCTAATAAATTTACTCTAACAGTTTCTGTATAAACCTCAAAATCAATCTTCGTATGCTTTTTAAAGATTCTAATTCCTAGTTGTAAAAATTCATTTGTTGTTAATTCAATTGATTCTGATTTAGCTTGAATTAGCTCAAATACTTCCTTTAAATTTTTAACAACCATTTCATCCTTTGTTTTAGGATTTGAATCTTTACGAATTAATAATTTTAATCTGCTATCTGTTACGTTTAATTTTAACAATCTAGAGAATGCAAGGGTGTCAGCTTCAACGGTAGTTCTTATGATACCTTCTAGATGATTTTTTAAGAAATCCTCATAATAGAAATCCTTACCCTTAAATTGATATAATTTTGTTAATTCCATCACTAATTCGATGGGGTAGGTTGCTCTTTCAACATTGCTTAAGCATTTCATTTTCTTCACCCTTTTCTTTCTTAAAAATTATACCAAAAATGCCCCTTATTTTCAATTAATTCATTAGCAAAATAAAAATAAAAAGGCTAAAGCAATTTTAGCCTCATTTTGGCCTTTTTATCGCTTTAGCCTAAAACTTATACATAAAATGTCTATAAACGCCTTTAACGAGGTTATTTATAGCCTATTTTAGCATTTATCATCTGTATAAAAGATTGAACCACCTATAAATTCTCTAATAATTGAATTACATGGGATCCATTTATCTGAAATTGGTACGAAATATTTTAAGAATTTTAATAATCTATTAGCTGTAATATAGTATTGTGAATCTGGTTTAATATCAGATAATAGTTTAATTGCATATTTACTTAATACACAAAGCTCATATCCTAATTCTGAATTGAATACAAAATCAGCATCATTTTGATATGGATAAATCCATTTGAATTCACCAGCTCTTACTGATGGCCAGAATTCTAATGTTCTTTCACAAGTTGTACCTCTATAGTTATAGTCTCTAACCATTCTTCTAATTAATCTTAAATCAGAAATTGAAATAGGATTTCTTTCATCAATTCTATATTGAATTAATGGTGCAATATAAACCTTATATTTTTCTTCTTGTGAAATTGAAGGAGTTAAATCATCATTTAACGCATGTATACCTTCAATTAGAATTGGTTGATGATGCATTAATTTAACAGGTTCACTAAATGTTCTTCTTTTAGTTGCAAAATCATATGTAGGTAATGCTACAGCCTCACCTTGAATCAAATTATACATAGTTTCATTAAATAATTTTCTATCTAAAGCATCGATATCCTCAAAATCAGGCTTTCCATCAGCTCCTAAAGGGCATTGATCTGGATGCTTATAGAAATTATCAATTGAAATCATTAAAGGAGTAATACCTCTACTCATTAATTCAATTTTTAATCTATTTGTAAATGTAGTTTTACCAGATGATGAAGGTCCTGCAACACAAATTAGCTTTACATCTTCGATTCTATTTTGAATTTTTTGACCTAAATCAGCTAATTGACGGTTATGTCTTGCTTCACAAATATTTAAATATTCTAAAGCTTTACCTTGTTCTACAATTTCATTGAAATCAGAAATATAAGAAACCTTAGCTGTATTTGCCCAACGATTAGCTTCTTTTAAAGAATTTCTAAATACTCTTTCATCTTGGAAATCAGGAATTTCACCATTTGTCTCAGCTCTTGGGTATGTAATTAAGAAGCCTGGAGTATAAAGCATTAATTGGAATTTCTTAATATATCCTGTAGAAGGAAGCATATAGCCAAACATATAATCCATATGGCCATTACATTCATATACATGAACTGTATCTTCCTTACGATACTTTAAGATTCTAACCTTTTCTTCACAGCCTAAATCCTTATAAAGCTTTACAGCTTCTTCTTTTGTTAATGAAGATCTAACAATTGGATAGTCTGCTTCTATTATTCTTTCAAGTTCTTCTTTAACAGCGTCTAAATCGTTTTGTAGGAATGGTCTTCCTAAGTTAGAAACTGATGCAAAAATAGATCTTGATACACTGTAATTATATGTAACCTTAGCCTTAGGATAGATTTTATGTAAAGCCATAAATACTAAATATCTTAAAGTAGATTGATATATTCTCACAACATCTGTATCTTCTAGCCCTAATAATTCAATATTTGCATCATCTGATACGATATATCTTAATTCTCTTAAGCGATTATTAACCTTTGCAGCCATATATTTACGGTCATTATTCTCAATAATTTCCATAATTCTAGCTGGTTTTTCTAGTTCGATTTCCTTTCCTTGTAATGTAATTTTCATTTAAAAACACCTCTTTTTAAAGTATAATATATTTAAATTAATATATATTAAATATATATTAAAATTTATCTTTTTTTCAATTCTTGGATATATTTCAAGTGCAAAATAATTTTGATAATTTTATTATCTTATATTATAAAACTGCTTTACCATTTTGTTTTAATTTGTTATCTCGTTTTAATTACTAGATACCTTTTGAAATTTATTTTTTTAAGTTTTAAGGATAATAAAAAGGGTGATGCCCCACCCTTTATATTAATTAAATAGTTAATTATTTTCTTCTTTTTCTTCTTCAGTATTTTCTAAAGATTCTTCAGCATTTTGAGCTTCTAAGGCCTCATATTCCTCTTTAGAGATAGGATTACCGTCTTCATCGACATATTCCACATCTTCAGCATTTTGAGCCTCTAATGCTTCATATTCTTCCTTAGTAATAGGGTTTCCTTCCTCATCGACATACTCAACATCCTCGCCATCGCTACCATATAAGGCCTCATATTCCTCTTTAGAAATAGGATTACCATCCTCATCGACATATTCGATTTCTTCTTCTGGTTCCTCATCAGCTTGTCCAGATTCAGCCTTTCTTAACTCAAGTACTAATGTATCTGGGTTTAAGAATGATTGTAGATCTGAATCTAAGTCGAAATCATACTTATAATCTTTCTTTTCAACTTCTGTTGCGTTAGATTTAGCAGTAGATGCGGCTAGCTCTAGTGATTCAGCTAATGCCTCTTGTTCGAAGTCTGTTACTCTATTACCTAATCTGAATTTAGATAAATTAACTTTTTTAAATGTATAAAGCTTTTTCTTTGGGGTAACTGAAAAGCTTAAAACCTTAAGCTTTCTTTGTCTTGATATTACCTTACCTAATATATCTTTTTTCTTAATAATGTGATATTCATGCTCATGATCTCCTGCAACATAAATATCATCTTCAACAAATTTAATAATTCTTCTTATAAAATATTGTTCATGCGATTGATATAAAACAAAATCTTTAGGTTTAATTCTATTAACTCTATAGATGCTTATAAAATCGCCTTTTTTAAAGATCGGGTAATTAATATCGTCTTCAACTCTTAAAGTACCTACTACGCCACCAGTAACTCTATCTACAACTACTTCCATTGAATAAATATCTACTTCTTGATTAGCTTTAACTATTTCTTCCCAAGTTGGACCTTTTTGTTCAATAATTTTAGGTGTATCATTTAATTTTTTCTTAAATAGTGGCATAATAATCACCCATCCAATAACGTTTTTTTCCGATTTAATTATATAAGAAAATTAGGGTAATTTCAAGTATATCACAAACTCTCGATTTGTAAATAGTAAATGTAATAAAAAGGCCAAAATCGACCGATTTTGACCCTTAAAATCTATTTCTTATTTAAAATTGTTTCTTCAAATTCATCAAAAGGTAAAGGTTTTGAAAAATAGAAGCCTTGAATCATATCACAACCAAGTTTTTTTAAGATATCTAATTGGCCTTTTGTTTCTACACCTTCAGCTATAACAGGTATCTTAAAATCCCTAGCAATACCAATAATTAATTCAACGAATCTAACATTCTTTTTATTAGTTTCAATATCACTAATAAAGGCTCTATCCATTTTTAAAATATCAATAGGCATCATAGATAGCATATTTAAAGATGAATAGCCTGAACCGAAATCATCCATTTCGATTTTAAAGCCCGAATTTCTTAAATTATTAATTACCTTAATAAATTGAGTTGCATCATCAATATATGCAGATTCAGTTACCTCTAAATTTAAAGCATTAGAATCTAAGCCATATTCATCCAATAATGAATTTAAGGAATTTTCAAATGTTTTATCTAATATTTCTATTCTTGAAATATTTACAGAAATAGGTAAAACAAATCCATATTTTTCCTTCCATAAAGCAATTTGCTTAACTGATTCAGCTCTTACAAATTTATCTAATAAGGCAATTTGACCATTCTTTTCAAAAAGAGGAATAAAATCATTTGGATAAATAAATCCTAAATCATTATGCTTCCATCTAACTAAAGCTTCAGCACCTACTAATTTTGGTTCATCACCTTTTATATCATATTTAGGTTGGAAATAAACAACAAATTCTTTATTATCAATTGAATGTCTTAAATCATTTAATAATCTTTGTGAATATTGTTCTTTTAAGCTTAATTCATCATTAAATACAACTAAGTGCTCCTTAATTTCAGTCATCGCAAGACCACAAGCAATTGATGCCCGGGCTATTTGCTTAGATGGTTCTACCCCTGCTTTAAATGGCATAACACCCATTCTAATTCTTATTGTTGCATTACTTGATAAGGTATTTATTCTTTCCTGGAATCTATCAAATAAGGCTTTATAATCATCTAAATGCTTACAATAAATAGAAAATCTATCACCTTCAGAGTGACCTGCGATACCTTCATTTTCCTTTAAGAAAATTCTTATTTCATCACTTAATTCTCTTAAAACCTGATCACCAAATTCCCTTCCATTTAAATCATTTACAAAATGGAATTTTTCAATATTTATTTCTATTGCATCCATTGGCTTTAAAGGATTTTCATTATATAGTCTATTAGCATATTCTAAAAAATAGACCTTATTATAAAGCGATGTTTGTAAATCAATTTCTGTTGCATTAATTAGTGATAAACGAGTTTTAGATTTTCTATCACTGAAAATAATTCTTAATACTAAAAATGAAATAATAACAATTATTATAGCCAATACAAAAACAATTATTCCCATGTTTTGAGATAAAAATTCTTCAAAGCCTACTTTAGCATCTTCTGTATAATAATATGATAAAGATGAATTTACACTTGATTCAGGGACATTACTAATTACTTTATTTAATATTGAATAAAGGATTGCTTCATCTCTATTTAAAGCAAAATAATAATCAATTTCTACTCCAGTAGATAAAGTTGATAATCGATATTTTTTACATAAAGAAGAAATATTGTTAAATCTATAATTACTAATTAAATAACAATCAGCTCTTCCATCAGAAACTCCTTTTAAGCATTCATTAGTATCACCAAGCTTTACTATTCGCCAAGAAGGGAAATTATCTTTTAAAAAATTTTCATAATTATCATTTCCAGCATTTACCGCAACATTTACTTTTTCTCTTTTAATAAAATTTTTCTGATTTGACTCTAATACAACAGCCATTATTTCCGTTTTCATTAAAGATTTTGTCATAAATAGATTTTCTTCTTCACCATCATAAATAGATAGATTAGATGGAAACATACAATCAATCTCTTTATTTTTTAAAGCTTCCTTAGCACTTGCTGCAGTTGGATAAGCAATTGCTTCAAATTCAATATATGCATTTTTTAAACAATTTGATGCAATATTTAAAAAATCAGCTAATGCACCTGTCAATTCTCCTGTTTTTGGATCTTTTGCACAAAATGCCAAATAATTATCCTGATATCCAACTTTAATTTTTTTGTGTGCTTGAATCCATGATAATTCTTGTTCATCTAAATACAAATCAAATGCTAAATTTTTAAAATATTTAGTATGTAATTCTTGATTATAGTATGCATTATCAGTTAAAACTCTATTCATGGCATAATTTAATTCATCTAATAAATCAGCTCTTTCATTAGATACTGCAAAGTAAAAATCAGATGAACCAAATTTACATAAAGGAACAGCCCTATCAAATTCTAAAGAACCATCAATACTTACATACAAATCTAGAATTCCATTTTCCATTTTTTCCAATGCTTGATCAACTGTATCATTAATCTCAATAACTTGAGCTGTAATTCCATTTTTTAAAGCCCAATCATTGAATAGTTCTACCATAACACTGCCTTTATTAATTCCTATCTTTTTTCCATTAAAGGTAGTAAAATCATCCATTTTTATTTCTTTATTCTTAGGTGATTTATAAATAAAATAATCCTCATATCCCATTGGTTCAGAAGAAAATTTCATTTCTGATGCTCTTTCATCTGTATAAGATACATCACTTAACAAATCGATATCCCCATCTTTTAATTTTTGAAGAAGCTTTGGCCAGCTATCTGTAACATATTCATATGTCCAGCCTGTATATATGGCAAGCTTTTGCTGATATTCATAGGAATATCCTGATTTTCTTCCTAAAGAATCTGTCTGATTATAAGTAGATTCAAACCAACCAACACGTACAACCTTATCATTTGCCTTTACTATATTATTATTTAAAAAGAATAAACATAATAAAGGTATAAAAATTATGATATATAAAGTTTTAAATACTTTTTTCATAAAATATAACTCCCCTCATACCTTATTTTTTATTCTTTTTTAATACCTTATCGTCATACATTAATTTATCAGCACGACGTAATACTTCATCAGCATCTCTATCATTATTGGCATCATATGATGTAAAGCCATAGGCAATGTTTATTTTTTCCCATTCATTTTCAGTTGATGAATTAATTTTTGAAATAGAATTTTTAAGTTTCTCTAATAAATTATCCTTTTCATAATAATCATCATTTTCTAATAAAACTGCAAATTCATCTCCACCAATTCTATAAACATGTGAAAAAATATGATTTAAGCATTTAGAAGCTGTTTTTAAATAAATATCACCTTTATCATGACCATAAATATCATTAATCTTTTTTAAATCATTACAGTCAAATATACCAAATGAAAATTCTAATTGTTCTCCCTTACCAATTCTATTTTCTAAATTTTGTTTAACTTCTTCAAAAGCTAGCTTATTTTTAACCTGCGTTAATGAATCAACAAATACCTGTTTATTCAAATTAGAAATATTATCCTTCATATGAGATGATAATACTTTAAATGTTTTTGTTAATCTTCCTAGCTCATCATCCTTATCATATTTTAATTCATAATCAAAATTACCATTATCAATTTGTTCTGCAGCCTCAGTTAACTGTTTTAAAGGCTTTGAGATTTTTCTTGTATAAAGCATTATGAATAATGAAGAAATTATTAAAACCTCAATAGAAACAATTATAATATTTAATATTAACGTTTGCCAATCTCCTTCAACCTCATTTTCAGGAACAGTTATATTTATTCTCATACCATTTGAAAGCTGTTCCCAGGCAGCTTCTTTTGCAATTCCATTATATTTATATTTATAAAAAGTCAAATCAGTTTTAGGCACATAAAGTGGTTCATCTAAGATTGTAACATCAATATAAGGATGATATATAACCTTGCCCTCACTATCACTTAAAAAGGCATAACCATTTTCAAATACCTTAATTCTTTTTACTTGATTTGCTAAAACCGTATAATCTATTTCAATACCAATAACACCAATAAATTGTCCTCTATAAATAATAGGCTCATTATAAGAAATTACCCTTTTATCCAAATTATCAGTTATATAAGGGGCAATCCAAATTGGCTTTCTTTCATTTTTAGGTACTGTAAACCATACAAGCTTAGATGTATCTGAAGTATCATATTGAGTAATATCAGTAACCTCATGTTCTTTAAAGCCTGTTCCATCTAAATTTGTATACCAAAAGCCTTTAACATTTTTTGAAATTTCTGGATCAATTCTATAATAATATGTAAACACACCATTTGTTCTATAAGCAATCGTTTCAAAATATAATCTTAAATCTTCCATATTCGATTCTAAGGAAGCATCATCTGTTCCTGTAAAATTAGCATTTGCATATTTAGCTACATTATCAACAGATTTTTGAACGCTATCAAAATAATAATCTAAATTTCTTTTACCAGTTTCCGAAATTAATAGTAAAATTTGATCAGATTTTTTGTTTTCTGTAGCTCTAATAAAAAACACACTTAAACTCGAAACAATTATAATTGTTAAAACTACAACACTAATTGTTATAAAAGTTATTTTGGTTCTTAGTGATTTCATAAGAATGTCACCTCACATTTCCATTTAAAAAATAAAAATATTTTTTTAATAAAAAACATGTATTAAAATTTTTAAAAAATGTAGTTCTATTTAGTTTATTATATATTATAATAATTTATTAATCAATAAAACGAAGTTATATTGAAGCAAAATGTGAAATATTTTATAATTTTTCTTTCAAAAAATAACTCCTATCTATAATACTAGATTGGAGCTATTTATTTTAATTTAAATATTTTTCTTCAAATAATTCAACTGGAATAGGCTTATCATAATAGAATCCTTGAATATAATCTACATTAATATTAGTTAAATATTTAACATATTCTTCCGTTTCAACACCCTCACATACAACCTTTAAATTCATGCCCTTTACCAATTTAATCATGGATTCAACAATCATTTTTTCTTTTGTATTATCTATATCCTTAAAGAACGCTTTGTCGAATTTAATTGTATCGAATGTTAATTCTGAAAGTGTTGAGATATTAGAATTACCTGATCCAAAGTCATCCATTGAAACTGAATATCCAACCTTATGTAGCTTATAAATAAACTTTTCTATAGCTTCATTATCTAATGAGTATAATCCTTCTGTGATTTCTATTTCTAGATATTTTGGATCAACATCATATTTTTGTCTGATTTGTTCTAGATTATTAAAGTAGACATCAAAATCTCTAATCGATCTTGATACATTAACTGAAATAGGAATTATAGTTAAATTATTTTTTTCTAATTTCTTAATGAATAAACATACATTTTCAAATAGCTTAAAATCAAGCCTTGATATATAACCATTGCTTTCTAAAACAGATATAAAATCATTAGGGAAAATAATTTTTTCAAAATTATAATTCCATCTGCTTAAAGCTTCTGCTCCAGCAACAATTCCTGTTTTAGTTGAAATTTTAGGCTGTAGATAAAGTAAAAATTCATTTTTTTCTAATGCTATTTCAAAATGGCTTAATAAAATATTTTTATATTTATCTTCCATCAGCATCTGTTCTGTAAATTCTACAAAATTATTATTTTGATTGCCTTTTTTTCTTGCAACAGCCGCTCTTTCAACAATATCATCAATAGTTAAATCTGTATCTTTATTAAAAACACAATATCCAGCCTTTATAATGGCCTTTTCACCATCATTACCAATAATCTTATCTACTGATGCTAAAGCCTTGTTAAAAATCTCTAAAGCTTGATTTTTATCATCATTTGGTAAAAAGATTGTAAATCTATTTTCATAGCTTCTACAATAAGCAATTTTTTTAGTTTCAAGTCCTATCAACGTTTGGGCAATAGCCTTTAAAACACTCCTAAAGACCTTCATACCTACAATACTGATTAAAGCACTATGTCCCTGGATACCTATATCTAATACCATGAATTTTTTTATAGTATTTGTTTTTCTATTTTCTTCTAAGAAGTCACTTACATCCTCATACCATCTATGATAGTTATAAAGAGTTGTTTCCTTATCAAAATACATTTGCATGTAGTGAATATATGTATCATATTCTTTTGCATATTTTATTGAAATAAGTTTAGATAGCAAATCTAAGGCCATAATATTTTCTTTTCGCCAAACTCTTGAATGAGATGTCATCTCGAATTTAATTAAGCCAAAATAACGGCCATTAAGCTTTAATTCAGAAACTAGCAAGGCTAATGTATGAGATTTAATTAAGCAATTTTTTATTTTTTCATTTTCTATTGATTGAATATTATTAGCAACAAATAGGTTAGAAACACCTAAATATTTTCTTATTTCTAGCATTTCTTCTATTGTAGGATTATATTCTCCCATTTGTGGCGTAATAGGGTTAATCCATTGCTTAACCTCTTTAATATCATTTCCTGTTTGATCATATTCAACTAAAGTGATTCTATCAAGCATAAAGAAAGTTCCAATAAGGTTTAAGGTTTCAGCAATTCTTCTTCCGAAATTTAAATTTGAATTTAAAACCTCAACCACAGCCGCAATGGCAGAATAATTAGCGGTAGTAGATTCTTCATAATGAACCTTATTAATTCTATCTATAGAATCTACAGGACCACATTTTTCTTCAAAATAAATAATAAAACAATCTCTAGACTTTTTCTTACCACGTTCTAAAGCTGAAAAAGCTTTATTGTATAAAATAATCAAATCCTCACCATCAACAATTGATCTTGATAAACCAATAGTTATAGTAAGATCCTCATCGATATTTATTACCTTATTGATATTATCAGTTATAGTTTCTTTCATTGTAAAAATGAAATTTCTTATATAATCATAGTTTGATGTATCTGTTTTATAAATAAAAACAAAAGAATCTCCACCAACACGTGATACTATTCCATCATTTCTCAAAATAGATTTTAAAGTAGATGCAAGTTCAATTAAAACTATATCACCTAAAACCGAACCACATTTTTGATTGAAGGTACTAAAATTATCAATATCAACTATACCTAAAATAAAGGATTCTTTTTCTTTTAAAAACTTAGATGCGGTATTTCTGATTTTTTCTAAAGAAACACATTTAGTTAATTCATCAATATTAACGGAGCCTCTATTTTGTCCCTTAATAATGGATACAACTAAATTATCATCATCAATTCTTCCACCCTTAAAACGGAACTTTACAGGTCCTGTTTTGTCCTTAAAAATAAAAGGAAGGTCAAATTGATTTTCCTGACTTAAAAAATCACTTACCGTTTTTATAATTAATTTAGCATCGATTTCAGCACCAAAAAATCCATTTACAAACGAATGAAATTCATCTAAGCTATAATCTTTTTTTTCTTTAAATTCATCGCCTTCATAATAAACAAAATCTGTGATTAAACTCTTCTTTTTATTGTAACAACAAATAATTGAATTATCTGTTTTAATAAAAAGCTTAAAGGCATCAAGTGTTTTCATAGACATTCCTCATCTCTTTTTAAATAAAAAAAGAGAAACACTTGTTTCTTCGTTTCTTTTTCATATTTATTTTTTTATCCCTGATTATATTTTAATTTTAATTAAAAATTACTCTTTTGTCAAATTAATAAAAGTTATTGGGACAAATGACAAAAAAAGCGGAATAATCCGCTTTAAATTCTTATTTTTAAGTTTTATAGGTTGTATTCACCATAATTAGTTTTAGTTTTTAATTCATTTGGCAATACAATTGCATCATATCCCATAGAATAAGTGTATGTAAATGAATTATTTTTCCAATAAGGAAGGTCACAACAATCAGTTCCAAAGAAGAAATCCCAGCTATCAATTGTCGCGCCATTTAAAATATAATTTTTAGGTTTTACATTTCCAAATGATGCTTGAGCGCACATGTAATTTGTTGATTTATTTTTAACTGTAATATTTACATTTTCTAAATAATAAATATCTATACCAGATGTGTTATTCATCTTCATATAAAGTGAAACACCATTATTAAAAATTTTAGAAGTTGCTGAAGATGTTATTGGTGAACCATTAATAATCCATTTAGCGTATAACGTTTTATTTTCTGTTATTTTTTGAGTAAAATCAAATTCTTCTGAATACTCATATGAAGTATACCAACCACCAAATTTGCATCCTGTTCTTGTTGGATTAGTTGGTTTTGTCACATTTTGTCCTTCTTCTACCTTTTTAGAAGTAACAGTTGAACCACCTTCACTATTAAATGTTACTGTATATGTTGTAACAATTTTTTCTTCTTCCCACTTTGCATATAATGTTAGATCACTTGTAACAGTTGAATTAAAACTATATTCTTTTGTTAAATCTTTATCAGTGAACCAGCCTTTAAAAGTATATCCTTTTTTAGTTGGATCAGCTGGCTTTGTTACCTTTTCATCTGAATTTACATTTTGTGATGTAACATCTGACCCACCATTAGAATTAAAATCTACTGTATATGTTGTAACAGTTTTAGTTTCTTCCCATTTTGCATATAAAGTTAAATCACTTGTAACAGTAGAATTAAAACTATATTCTTTTGTTAAATCTTTATCAGTAAACCAGCCTTTAAATTTAAAGCCTTCTTTTATAGGATTTTCTGGTTTTGTTAAAGTTGAGCCTTTTTCTATATGTTTTACATTAGGTTCTTTAGTATCACTTAAAAAATTATTTATAAATCCACCATTTGTTTCAAATGTAATCTTACATTCTTCAATTAATATAGCATATAAAGTTAAATCAGAAGTTACTTTAGAACTAAAATCATATTTTTTTGATCCAGTTAAGTCTGTATACCAACCTTCAAATGCATATCCTTCAGATTTGTTTTCAGGTTGTTTTACTGTTTCACCACTTTTAACCTTTGTTTCAAATTCATCTTGTTTACTATTTGTAACATCAATATAAATAAATTTTACAGAATATGATGTTTCATCAGGTTGTTTTTTATCATTTCCTGCTGTAATAGTTTTTGTATCACCTGTTTGATTAGTTACTTTAACACTAAATCCATCACAAGCTGCTAAACTAAAAAATGATAATATAAAAGTCAAACCCAATATAATTTTTTTCATAAAAAACTCCCCCTAAAATTATTAAACACAACTATTTTTATTATATAAAAAAAACATATTTTTTCAAGAAATTATAATATATAATACGCAAAATATTGAAAAAAAGCGGAAAATCCGCTTTTGAATTATGATTTTAGCAAATTAGGAAATACCAAATTTGCTTCTTTAATTACATTTGAAGAATCTAATAAGTCAATTAGTTTATCTTTATAATATTTATAATCAATCATATCATGAAATTTTATTATTTTATTTTCTTCATCATAATTAAATAATTCTTTCAGTTCATTTAATAGGATAGTAGAATCATCTTCCAATAAAAGTTTTATATTGATATTAGTATATTTAACTGAATAGTCAAAACTATTATATGGAGTATAATTAATATAATTTTCATTATATTGTGATTTGATTTTTCTTTCATTAAAACTTTCTACAAATGACTTTATATCAAATTGAATTCGCATTTGATTTTTATCAAATTCTGTATAATATTTTGTCGCTCTATAACGATAATATAACTTTTTTACATCTTCTTCAGATATTTTTTTATTTTTATATGCATCCTTAAGATCATTTTTATATTCATCATTTTTAATTAATGTAAAAGTATAACTTATCCCATTAAAATTATATTTGCCTACTCTATAATCCATAGTGTTTGGGTAAGATGTTAAAGATAATAATTCTTGGCCATTCATATTTAATACATAATATCCATTATATTGGCCATAATATGTTATTATTCCATTTTTTGAGTATACTTCTTTTGGGTAATAATCTAAAATCCATGTGTTATTTTTCAAATAAATATTATAAATATTTTCAATTTCACTATTGTTTAGAATTAATGATTTAATTTCTTCTATACAATTATTTTTAATTTTAACAATTTCATCTCTTGAGTTAGAATTGTAAATTCTTATTTTAGATAAAATTAACTCATTAGAAATAATATCAGAACTATAGCTTATTTTTTTTACTGATTCATCATAAAACGCGTTTAAATAATCAACTATTTGTTTTTTAAATATTCTTAAGATCTCTGAATCATTTGAATAATTTTGTTTTAGTATAGGGGTTTCTTCATTTAATTCATCTTCTTCAATATATAATTTTACTTGTTTAGTATTAATATTTGATTTATCATTATTAGTTTCATGTTCATGAGCATCAATAATTTCATCATTTTTGGTTTCAGAATGATTACAAGACGAAATCATAAAAATAAAGAATAAATATATAATAATTTTAAATAATTTCATAATAAATTTCTTTCTCATAAAACTTCTCCATATTATTATATTTAATTTTAAAAAGCATTTAACACGTTATAAATATAACACATTTAAGTTATTTTTGCAATTATAAGAAAATAGCATATCTTTTAAGAAAAAAAGTAGACATGCTTTTGTCTACTTCTAAAATAACTAATTTTAATCCCAAATAATATCTTTAATTTTAGCTGATAAAATTCCTAAAGCTACATCATGCTTATCGTTGTTTGGAATAATTATATCAGCAAATCTCTTACATGGTTCAACATATAAATCATGCATTGGTTTAACTGTATCTAGATATTGAGTTACAACCTCTTCCATGGTTCTTCCACGCTCTTGCATATCTCTTTTTAATCTTCTAATGAATCTAATATCAGCTTCTGATTCAACAAATATTTTAATATCAGCTAAATCTCTAATATCATTATCATACATAGATAAAATGCCTTCTAGAATAATAACTTTAGATGGTCTTATAGTAATTTGTTCTTTTGAACGATTATGGACTGTAAAATCATATGATGGAGAATGAATAACATTACCACTAATAAGATCCTTTAAATCATTTTTTAATAGATCTAAATCAAATGAATTTGGATGATCATAATTAATCTTTTTTCTTTCTTCTAAAGAAATGTCATCTCTTTTTTTATAATAGTTATCCATTAATACAACAGAAATATCACTTGTATTAAAATAGCTTGTTATTTCACTTACAACTGTAGTTTTTCCTGATGCTGTACCTCCAGCAACTAAGATTAAAATTGGTTTATCCATGATTTTACTCCTTTTCGATATAATTAACTATATTTAAGCTTTTAAGATATGAGTTTCCTTTTAAGTATGAACCATATACATTTATTTCTGTTAACGCAACACATTCATAAAATACATCATTTCCAAATGTTTCACAAGAAGATGGAATTGATATTTTTGAAATTATTGTTGAGGCAAAAGCCATATCAGAAATAACTTTAGTATTAGATAATTTAATTTCTTCTAAATTCTTACATTTATAAAATACTGATGAACCTATTTTTTTAGCACCAACATTTATGCTTGTTAAAGAATTACAATAAGAAAAAGATCCACGCTCTATTTCTTCAACTTTATCTAAATTAATGCTTTCTAGATTAACACAATTATAAAACGCTCTTCTTTGAATAACCTTAACTGAATCAGGAAGAATAATTTCTTTTAGATTTTTATGATCTAAAAAGGCATTTTCTCCAATTCCAACTATAGGCTTATCCTTATAATTATCTTCAATTTTATAATATTCAGCATTACCAACTGCCTTAGTTATAATATAGCCTTCATAATAATTATCATACTTATATTCTAAATGTGGAATATTAGTAACTAAAATAATTATAGAAGCAATTAAAACTAAGGCTGGTAATATAATTAATTTTAAATATTTTTTCATTATTATTCTTCCATGCCCTTATATTGTAATTCATAAAGGTTATAATAAAGACCTTTTTTAGCTAAAAGTTCTTGATGGTTACCCATCTCCTTAATCTCACCTTTACTTAATACAACAATCTTATCAGCATGTTGAATAGTAGATAATCTATGGGCAACAACTAGCATTGTACCAATATTTTTCATTTTTTCAAGTGATTCTTGAATTAATACTTCTGTTTCAGTATCAATATTTGCGGTAGCTTCATCTAAAATTAAAACTTGAGGCTTTGCTAAAACTGTTCTTGCAAAGCTTAATAGCTGTCTTTGACCTTGGCTAAAGTTTTCACCACGCTCAATAACTTGCTCTTCAAGCTTATTAGGAAGCTTATCAATAAATGAATCGGCATTTACATATTTACATGATGCCATTACATCTTCATCTGTATAAGATGTATCATGAAGTGTAATATTATCTTTAATAGAACCACTAAATAAGAATACATCTTGCATCATTTGACCAATTGCTTTTCTTAATGATTTAATTTTAATTTTAGAAATATCAACATCATCAATTAAAATTTGACCTTGTTGGATTTCATAATTTCTAACAATTAAGCTTAAAATTGTTGTTTTACCAGCGCCTGTTGCACCAACAAAGGCACAAGTTTCTTTAGGATTTACAACAAATGATACATCCTTTAAAATCCAATCAATACCATTATAGGCAAACCAAACATTTCTAAATTCAATTTTACCTTTGAAGTTTTCAATGTCAATTGCATCTTCTTTATCTCTAACCTCTGGTTCTACATCCATTAGGTTAAATAATCTTTCAGATGCTGTAAAGGCCTTTTGTAAGCCATTTAGTTGGTCTGCAAGGTTTTGAATTGGGTTAAAGAATTTAGATAGATATAGGTAGAATGCTACAACAGCACCACCATCTAAGCCAAATTTAAAGCCTAAATATAAACATGCAGCAACAGATAAAATGTAAATTAATGTTACAAATGGTCTATATAAGCCAAAGCATAAAATTACTTGGAATCTTGCTTTTCTTATAGCTTCATTTTTAGTTTTAAATTCTTCATCCTTATATTCTTCTTGGTTGAAAATTTGAGTAATTTTCATACCAGATAAATTCTCATTTAGGTATGTATTCATATCAGAAATAGTTTTTCTTTCTTTTCTAAAGATATTACCTACAACCTTAGAGAATAAGAATGATGTTACTGCAATAATAGCAACAGGAATTAATGCAAATAATGATAATTTAACATTTAAATATAACATGAATGCATATACACCAACTATGTATAAAACATTTTTTAATACATTTACTAATAAATTAGTGAATAAGTCACTCATAGATTGAGTGTAGTTAGCAACTCTTGTTACTAAAGAACCAACAGGCATTTCAGTGAATTGATTTAAGCTCATATTTGTAATGTGTGTAAACACATCCATTCTAAGCTTTAAAATAATTCTTTGGCCTGCCTTCTGAAGTATCATTGATTCAAAATATATCAAACCAACACTTACAATAGAGATAACAAGATAAATGATTGAATTAGTAATTATATAATTCAAACTTATATTTTCGCTTTCAAAACTATTTAGTATACCTTTTAAAACAATTGGTAGATATAAATCTAAAAATACATTTGCGAAAAGTAGTAATAAAGCAATTACGAATGATGGCCATTCAGGCTTTATATAAACGAAAGTTCTTTTAAATAATTTTCCTAAAGGGATCTTTTTATCTCCCTTTAATTTCATTAAATCGTCTTGCATTAGTTGTTACCTCCTTCTACTTCTTTTTCTAATTCTTGAAGGTAAACCATCTTCTTATATGTTGGAGAAATATTTAAAAGATTTTTAGGTGTGTCAAATGCTTCAACCTCACCATCTTTTAATACTAATATTTTATCTAGTTTTGAAACTGTTGAAACACGAGAAGCAATAACAATTGTAGTCTTGCCCTTTCTTTGTTCATGGATATTATTTAGGATTGTTTCTTCAGTTTTTACATCTACTGCTGAAACAGAGTCATCCATAATCATAATTGGAGAGCCCTTTAAATAAGCTCTAGCAATTGCGATTCTTTGTTTTTGACCTCCAGAAAGCGTTACACCACGCTCACCTGATAAAGTGTCATATCCATTCTTAAAATCAGCTATATTGTCGTGTACATCGGCAAATCTAGCCGCATTTTCAATTTTAACACGGTCAATTGATCTATCTGAGAAAGCAATATTATTATAAATCTTATCACTGAATAAGAAATTATCTTGAGGAACATATGCTATAGCATCTCTAATTGATTTAATATCACATTCCATTAAATCATGTCCATCAATGAATATTTCTCCTTTTTCAACATTATAAAGTCTTAATAATGAGTTAACTAATGTAGTTTTACCACAACCAATTTTACCTACTATACCAATTGATTCACCAGCTTTAATTTCAAATGAAACATTTCTAAGTGAATTATTGCCCTCTTGGGCATCTGGATATTTAAACGTAAAGTTCTTAAATGTGATATTACCTTCTACATTTTCTAACACATAAGGATTTTCTGGATTCTTAATATCCTCATCGGCATCTAAGAAGTTTGTAACTCTTTTTAAAGAAGCTTTTGCTCTACTACGTAAGGCTACTACAGCACCCATTGCAATCATAGGCCATACTAATAGGTCAAAATAAGACATAAATGTTACAAGCTTACCAGCATTTAATTCAATTGTATGGCCAAAAACAACCATAGGATTTTCAGTAATGCAAGCATATACTGCATATCCACCAATCATTAAAATCATTGATACAATTGCTGCAATAATTATTTCAATTAAAACATCAAAAATTACTGATATTCTTGCAAAAGATATATTTGTATCTTTATTTTTTCTTGCAATTTTTGCAAAAGCATGAATTTGAGCAGTTTCCTTTACGAATGCTTTAATTACTCTAATGCCTGTAAATGTTTCTTGAGTATAATCATATAAGCTATCAAAGCATTCTTGACGCTCAGTCCATTTTTTAGACATAAACTTTTCAATTAAAAAGCCCCAAATAATGATTAAAATCATTGGAATAAATGAAATTAATGCTAAAACATAATCTAGTTGAATCATTTTAACAATAACTAAAACGCCTAAGAAAAAGGCATCTACAAACTGAACTGTACCAAATCCACAATATTCTTCTATTGTTTCTAAGTCTGTTGTAAACCAGCTCATAATAGATCCAACTTTATTTTCATGATAATATTTTTGGCTTAATCTTTCGCTTTTTAAAAACATATCATGACGAAGTCCACTTTCGATTCTACCTGATGCATTAAATAAGGTAAATCTCCATAACATTCTTCCTATAAACATAACACCGGCTACTAATAATAATGAAACAGCTATTTTAGTTACCTTTTCTAGTGCTTCACCATATGCAATTTCACCATCTGTGTTTGATTTAATAATATTAACAATATTTCCTAAAAATTCAGGAATATATATTTGAGCATAGTCTACCGCAACAAGCGAAGCTATACCTAATATATACAATACTAAGTAGCGTAAATAATATTTACGCATATGTCTTTCAAATACCATTCTAAATAAGTCCTTTCATATCGAGAGGAGGTTCTTTTTCAATTTCTATTTTCTTTTTTGTTACAGGATGAATGAAGCTTAGCTTATAGCTATGTAAAGCCACTCTATCTATTAAATTAGACTTTTTTCCATATAGTTTATCACCTAAGAGAGGGTGACCAATAGATGCCATATGGACTCTAATTTGATGTGTTCTTCCTGTTTCTAGCAATAACTTAACAAGGCTATACCCCTCATAATTTTTTAATACCTCATAATTAGTCACTGCTTCTTTCCCTGATTTTGATATCAGATACTTCTTACTATCATGACGATTCCTTCCTATACTTTTCGTAATTTTGCCACAATGTTCTTTAAAGTTTCCTTCAACTAATGCTAAATAGTATCTATTTATCTTATGGTTTTCGATAAAATGATTCATATAAGCAAAAGATAAGGAATCCTTTACATAAATAATTAATCCCGTAGTATCAATATCTAATCGATGAGCAAATCTCACAGACAAATTAAGATCATTATCCTTATAATACTTTGCAACTCTATTAGATAATGTATTTAATTTAGATTTGTCATCATCATGAATAATAATACCTTTTGGTTTATTAATTATTAACAAATAATCATCCTCATAAACTACATCAACTGATTTTTCATCTATTGCGTAATCTATGGCTTGGTTTTCATCTATTTCAAGAATATCATTTTCTCTTAAAATAGAATTTTCTTTAGCGATTACTCCATTTATTTTTATTCTATTATCTAAAAACAAAGTATAAATTTTAGATTTTGAAATGAAGTATGAATTTAAGTAATCTCTTAAAGAAATATTTTCTAAAATCTTATATTTAAAGATCATATTCTAAATACTTTGTCTCAATTAATCCTACATATCCATTCTTTTTAATAATACTATATGGTTTCGCTCTTTTTACAATTGAAACCAGATCACCCTTTATTACAGAAAGGAATGTATTTGATCCTTCATAGCAGTAAAATTTGCCATTATTCTCATATACGTTTGCAGCTTGTACCCACATACGTATTTCAGTTCTTAAATCTTTTACATAATAGAAGTCTAAATCTTCTTCTAATATTTCAATTTCATTTTGTGTACCAAAGGTAAAATTAACCTTATCCTCTGGTTCATCATATGAAACAGTATAATTCATAACATGCTTTTCATAGTGATCTACATACATATAGCTAAATTTCATTGATTCTAGATTATCTAGCAATAAAAAATTGATTTGGCCACCCTTAGCTAAATGGTTACCACCATCAATTGAAAATATCTTTTTCTTAAAATCTAAAATAGGATTTTGACATGCTACATCACTTCTATAATTTCTTGTTGGATTATGTCCTACAATTGTAATTAGCTTTTGTGGTTTAGCTAAAGTATAGTAATTATCATATTTTAATAAAGGTAATGCTTTTTCGGGAATATTATCAATATCATCTATTCCACCATGAACTAAAACTATCTTATCATTTATGATAATTAAATCATCAAGAGAATCAACAAAATCATATAGATCTCTATATTTATCTTGTACCTTAGTAACAAAATCATCGATATCCATATCCTTACCTAATGGATAACGCATTTCTAAAGCCATATCATTTATAATTGATCTTTGTTTAACTAATGTATGATATAAAAATACCTCATGAGCTTTTCTAGGTAGGATGAATCTTAATACCTCATCACAATTTCCACTCATACAAAAAACATTATCTTTTTTATTTAATTCCATAAAATATCTAGCTGTTTTTAGATTGTATGTTAGGTCACCTTTTTCATACATATCACCAATAACAAAAAGATAATCATTATCATTAAATTTTATTTCTTCTAATCCTTCCTTAAAGGTAATAAGATCACCATGAATATCAGAAACAAAAATAAGACGTCTATTTAAATCAAGATTAAGTTTTCTAATCTTTGTTTTCTTTGTTAAGTCTATCATGCTCAATCCTCTCCTTTAACGAAAATTCACAACCACAATAATTTTGACGATATAAGCAATATTCTTCAGAAATTTTAATTGAATCTAAGTATCCATTTTCCTTTTTAAAATTAGAATATAAATACTTAACTCCATATTTTTTCTCAAGCTCATAGCCTATTTCATTTACCCAATTAGAATTCTTATAAGGTGATAAGGATAAAGTTGTTGTAAAGTATTCAAATCCAAGCTTTTTAGCCATAATAACAGACTTTTCCATTCTTAGCTTATAGCATTCATAGCATCTGATACTTCTTTCGCCTAATTTCTCTTTACCTTTTACTGCATTATAGTAATCTTCTGGATTATACCCATCTTCAATTACATCTACATTTTGAGTAAAATCACTTACAAAATTATTTATTTCATCTAGTCTTTTAAAGTATTCTTCTTTTGGATAAATATTATCATTTGAAAAGAATACAGAAATATCAAAATATTTCTTTAATACTAAAAGACAATGTGTAGAACAAGGTGCGCAGCAAGCATGCAATAAAAGCTTTGGTTTATAGTCCAAATTAGAAATAAAATCTTTAAATTCATTGTAGTTTGAAATCAACGTAATCACCTTATTTCCCAAAATATATTATATTACAACATATAGTAAATATAAAGTAATAAATAATTAGAGTTTGATAAGTTTTTTATTAAAACTATCATTACCTAAAAAAATATAAAATTTAATAATAATACTTTTTCTTCTATATTTCAATAAAATTAATAAAATTTTCTTTGAAAAATATTTAGATTTAGTATATAATAGAATAGTAGAGTATCGGAAAATTTAGAGAGGGGGCCTTTTTAATGTTTAACGTCGGCGATACAATCGTCTACACCACTTGCGGTCTTTGCAAAATAGATGAGATAACTAAGAAAGTGTTTAATGGGGAAGTAAGAGAATATTATATCTTGAAGCCACTTAGTGATTCTAGGTCTACTTTACAGGTTCAAGTTGATAATCCGGTTACTAATATGAAGCTAAAAAATTTACTATCAAGAAAAGAGATTTCAGACATTATTAGTGAAATTCCAAATGTAAAACCATACTGGATTGAAAACGAAAATGAAAGAAAGAAAGTATTTTCAGATATTATTAGAACTGGTGAGAGAATCAAGATTTTGGGAGTAATGATTAGTATCATCGAGCATTCGAAGGGTCTTAAGGATAAGGGACGTAAGCTACATGCTTGCGATGAAGCTTATCTAAATGATGCAACTAAGCTTATAAGCGAAGAGTTTTCTTATGTATTAGAGATGTCTAAAGAAGACATCAACTTATATTTAAAAAATATTATAGGTACAAGGGAATAAAAATGGTCTTGACAGACCATTTTTTTATTTTATCTTCTACTATAAAAAGAAAAAAAGACCTAGATAAAATGGTCTTTTTTAAAAATTATGCTAGATTTAATTCATCAATGCAATCGGAAATCATAGATGAACAATCCATATAGTAATGATTTTTTGCTTTCAAAAAGTAATCTAAAGCCCTTTTATAGTCCTTTTCTACTCCTATCCCTTTATAGTAGCAGTTGGCTAAGTAATACTCTGCTTCACCAGAACCATCTTCAGCAGCAATTCTAAACCATCTTAATGCTTCGGTATAATCCCTTTTTACGCCTCGTCCAGTAAGATAGCTTTTAGCTAGCTCCAAACCTGATTTTAAGTCCCCCTGTTCAGCGTGTTTTACTAAGTCGTTAAAACTCACTTTAGTTTCCCCTTTCAAAACAATTTTCTTTTCCATGTTATTGGTTCCCGATTGTTTTGATTATAACTAAAAGTTTTTTTATTTTCAACCCCATAAAAAAGTTTTTTTTATGAAAGTCGCTTACATTATTCTTCATCATCTAAATATTGTTTTATTTCTAAAACATACATACGATGAATATCGTTTGTAGAATATGATTTTTCCTTAATATCTTTAGGCATATTATCTGTATTTAGATCAACACCATAAAGCTTTTTACACTTTAAAACTTTGTGTGCTTCAGCAATATAATATTCATTCATATCTACATCTAAAGCTGGATGAAGATTTGCCTTTTCAAACTTATTAACATCTCTTCCAGATTCACTACCAAAAATAGTTAATGCATCTCTATATTTTTCATGTAAAAATGAAACAGAAACAGAATCTGATTTTTCAATAAAATCAAAAGTATATCTTGAATGTCTAATGAATACAAAGCATACTGGCTTATTCCATAATATACCAACGCCACCCCAGGAAACTGTCATACCATTAAAGCCAGTATTTCTATCTCCTGCAGTAACTATTGCCCAAGTCTTATCAAACTTTTCAAACACGTCATTAAATTGACTTAGATCTTTTTTTAACATTTTTCAAAACCTCTTAATTTAGTACTTTTATTACAGATACAATATTATTAAGCATATGAGCTGTAAGTGATACATAAATATTATATCCAGATAAATGATACATCATAGCAAACATCAATCCTGATGCAGCATACGGAATCATTTGTAAAAACCAAATTCCAACACCTACAGTATTAATATCTGTAGACAATACATGAGGTAGTGCAAAAGCTATAATAGATATTACATATGATACTGCTAAGTGTGTCTTTTTTGTTAATTTAAATATTGCATAACGGTAAATTAATTCCTCAGTTACAGGAGCTAATAAGCATACCATTAAAATAATATAATACTTTCCTTCTGATTTAATCATAGCTTCTATCGAAGATTGATTATCAGATTGAGGAGATACCTTTAAAACTAAATAATCAATTATTAAAGATAATGCATAAAATATAAGTATTGCAACAGGAATAAAGATAGCATAAAACTTTGGTCTTTTAGTTAGTTTTACTAAATCATCTAGCAATACCTTTTTAAATAGTAAAAATAATATTATTGCACATATTGCATAGGAAATAAAATTAGCCATAGACATTAATAAGTTTCTTGCATTAATATATACTTCAGCAAAATCATCTAGCTTTTGAGCTGTACAGCAATCTAATAAAGTTTTATAATTTAACTCTTTATGAGTATTACTATAAAAAGCAATTAATACTGCAAGTAAAACTGATGCAAAAAGGAAAATTGCTATAACATATGAAATTATTCCCAATACTGCACTTCTTGTTTCTTTTATATCATTTATTTTTTCTTCATTTGATACTTCATTCATCATAATTTACTCCTAATGTTTCTGAGCAATCATAACATGCCATTATAATCATTAACGGAATCATAAAATAATACATTCCATATGTATTATCAATTAATCCATATAAATCCACTACCAAATAAGCACAAATTAAATATCCAAATACATTTTTATTATTTATAGAGAATTTTAAATTATGATATTTTTCAAAGAAATGAATTATTAAGAATAATAATCCAAAATTACCACCAGTAACTAAGATTTCAAAGAATGTTGAATGATATACAACCTGTGTTACAACAGCACCTGATCTAATATTGCTTACAGCAAATTGAGAAACTATACCACTACCAAACGTTAATGTTACATAATCCTTATTGTAATAATTAATTGCCCATGACCAAATCATAAATCTATTTGAATCATTAAATTTATCGCTAAATACACCATTTATGATTATTTCAAACATAAACTTCTTCCAAGTAAATAAGAATTCTATGCTTACAAACATAATTACTGCTAAGAATAAAATCATAGAAACATAAAGCTTTGCCTTTTTAGTTTTAAAGAACGTATATGGAACTAAGAATGCAAGCTCTAATAGGCCAAATAAGTATGCACCTCTTGAGAATGTAGCAATTACACCTACACCAATAATTAAAAGCTTTAAAGTAGCTAAAATATGGCATAATGGATTTTTGGAATTAGCATAATCAATGAATATGAATGGGAATGCCATAATCATCATTATACCAGCCTCATTACAGCACCCCCAGCCTAATGAATAGAAAGTAATTGATGATAATTTTAAATTAGGATAATTAACCTTTAAAGTATAAATTTCTATCATACATTCAAATGCTAAAATCATTGCTAAATATACAATAGATTTTTTACACATTGAAAAACCATCTTTATCTAAATTTGTAGCAAATATTAAATAAACCACTAAATATAATAAATATGAAAAATACATTACATAATATATTGGTGCATTTTTAGGAATATGTGCCCAAAATATCGGAATAAAGCAAGAAACAGATAAAAATAACAAACCAACAATAGATTTATAATTTTTTAAATTAGGCTTCTTCTTATTCTTTATCATATAGGCTATAACTGCGATAATTAAAAATATCGCACTAACTAATAATTCATAAGGGAATTTATCAGTTGAAAAGCCTTCTCTATTTGAAAAAACAAAAAATAAAGCTGCAGGAATCAAATACTTAAAACTATTAAATAAAAGCATACAAGCTGCAGCTATTATAATCGCTATTGCTGTACCAAGTGTAAAGAACCAATCCCACGAAAAGAGGATTATTAACGCTAGTATAAATATATATAATTCATCAAAATATTTATAGTTTTTAATTTTATTTAAATATTCATTCATACTATAATCCTCCTTTTTAAGATTATATCATTTTCGTTGTAAAAAAAAAATGGTCAAATGACCATTTTATTCATTATAATGTATGCTTTAATAAGTCTTCATAAGATAAAGTTGATAAATCAGCTACTGTTACATCAAATACAGTTCTAGCACCGCATTCTTTTCTCTTATACATTCTATATGCAGCTCTTGCATAAGCAAGTAAAATTGAACCAGTAAATTCTGGATTTGAATCTAACTTTAATCTATATTCAATAACATGGTTAACACCATCAGATGTCTTACCACTTCTAATTACAAATCCACCATGAGGAATACCATTATGATTCTTCTTTAATTCTTCCATTGAAATGAAATTAACAGTTGTATCATAATCAGCAAAATAATTTGGCATTTCTTTTATTTCTTTTTCAATTCTTGCCTTATCAGCACCCTCCTTAACTACAACATAGCATTCTCTTGTATGCTTTTGTCTTGTAGTTAATTCTGGATTTTCACCATTTCTTACGCTTTCTAAAGCAGCTTCAACAGGTACTGTATATTGTCTAGCATCTAAAACGCCTTCAATTCTTCTAATAGCATCACTATGACCTTGAGAAACACCCTTACCCCAGAATGTATAATCATTTCCACAAGGTAAAATTGCTTCCATAATGCCTCTATTTAAAGAGAACATACCTGGATCCCAACCTACTGAAACAATAGATAGCTTTCTAGCATTATATGCAGCAGCATCTACAGCCTTATAATGCTCATATGCATTAGCATGTGTATCAAATGAATCAATACAGTTAAAATATTGAGCTAAGTATGGTGTTTGTGTAGGTAGGTCAGTTGCTGAACCGCCACATAATACCATAACATCAATTTCATCTTTATATTTTAATACATCATCAGCACTAATTACTTGTGCTGTTTTAGTTGCAATTTTTAAATCCTTTGGATTTCTTCTTGTGAATACTGCAACAAGTTCACAATCTTTGCTCATTTTGATAGCAGCTTCAACGCCTCTACCTAAATTGCCATATCCATAAATACCAATTTTAATCATTTTAATTTCTCCTTTTCTTTTTCAAAAGTTAGTATACCACAACTCTTTTTATTTTTAAAGATAATTTCAAAGGAAGTGATAGAAAAAATAAAATTTATTTTAGTATATAAAAAAAGCTCCGAAGAGCTTTTTTTATTAATCTAATTTATCTAATAAATCCTTATATTTAGAATCTGGAGCATTTTTAATAGTTGCTTCCTTTTGAGATACAGAAACCATAGCCTTAGTTCTATTTGCAGTAGCAATAGTACCTGCACCTGATACACATCCTAAAGGACATGCCATACCTTCTAAAAGATATCCATCAAATTTACCAGACTTAGCCATTTGAAGCATCTTCTTACATTCAGCTAAGCCTTGAGCAGATTCAACCTTAACTTCTCTTTCAGGATCAATCTTTTTAATAGCATTAACAACGGCTTGGGCAACACCACCTGCAACAGCAAATCCTCTTGCATCAGCTGATGTTTCATTCTTTAAAGGTTCTTCCTTAAATGAATTAAAATCAACGCCTTTAGCAACAAACATACCCATTAATTCTTCAAACGTTAATACAAAATCAACATCTGATCTTACTGATTTTCTTGAAGCCTCAAGCTTTTTAGATGCACAAGGTCCAATAAATACAATCTTTGAATTAGGGAATTTTTTCTTAACAAGTCTTGCTGTTAAAACCATTGGAGTTAAAGCCATTGAAATGTTTTCCTTAAATTCAGGGAAAGTCTTTTTAGCCATTGATGACCAAGATGGACAGCATGATGTACCCATAAATTTTAATTTTGAAGGAACATTCTTCAAGAAATCATGAGCTTCTTCAATTGTACATAAGTCAGCACCAATTGAAACCTCATAAACGTCCTTAAATCCTAATTTGCCCAACGCATCCTTAATAGTTTTTAAATTAACCTTAGGACCAAATTGACCAACAAATGCTGGTGCAACAATCGCGTAAACATCAAATCCAGATTTTATAGCTTGAATTGTTTGGAATATTTGTGATTTATCAGCAATTGCGCCAAATGGACAAGATACTAAGCATTGACCGCATGATACACATTTATCATAATCAATTTTAGCTCTACCAAATTCATCTGAACCAATCGCGCCAATACCACAGGCCTTAGCACATGGACGCTCTCTATGTGCAATAGCCTTAAATGGACAAACATCATGACATTTGCCACACTTAATACATAATTCTTGATTAATATGAGATTTACCATTAACAATT
>JAEEGL015567209.1_pt1 | contig 30053 bp, 28 predicted proteins | sample 9134231 | NCBI WGS metagenome assembly JAEEGL01 (sample SAMN16246548, study PRJNA631951) | gut metagenome | biome: gut microbiome; feature: rumen; material: fiber-attached | host: Bos | place: Iran: Karaj | collected 2018-10 | reverse complement strand
AGTATAGACATTAATATTATACTTTTTGTATTAGCTCCACACCATATAATTATTATTGGACCAAGAGCTACTTTAGGAAGAGAATTTAAAACTGTTAAATAAGGGTCTATAATTTTTGAAAGTATTTTAAAATTATATAATAATATTGATATTAATATTGATAGTAGAGTAGTTATAGTAAAAGAAATGATTGTTTCTTTTATAGTTATATAAATGTGATTGAAGAGATTATTATCTTTATATAGGTTTAATAGCGTTTTTAGTATTTTTAATGGTGAACTAAATATAAATGAATTTATATAATTATTATCAGATAAATACTCCCATAGGATTATAAATAATATAAGAATTAATAATTGAAAGAATAAAACTAATAATTTTTCTATTTTTATTTTTTTTAGATATTTTTTATATGACATCAATTTTGTAAGTCTTTCCAAATTAAATTATAGTATTCTTTTATATTATTTTTATCTATCTTATAAGTATTTATAATTTTGGATGGTATTTTAGATAATACTATTATGGTGTCACAAATTTCTAATGCTTCTTCTAAATCATGTGTAACTATAATAAATGCTTTTTTTTCTTCATTTATTATTCTCATTACATCATTTCTTACATTAATTCTAGTTTGATAATCTAATGCTGAAAAAGCCTCATCTAATAATAGTAAATCCGGTTTAATAGCAAGTGTTCTAATTAAAGATACTCTTTGTCTCATACCACCTGATAATTCATTTGGATACTTATTTTTATATTTATATAAATTATATTTTTTTAATAAATAATTAACATATTTCTTGTTAGTTTCATTTAAAATATTTTTAATTTTTAAACCAAGTATACAGTTTTCATATATAGTTAAATGATCAAATAAAAGATCATTTTGAAACATATATCCAATTATTAAATTATCTTTATATTGTATTTTACCATTATAGTCTTTATCAAGTTTTGAAATAATATTAAGTAAGGAACTTTTTCCACATCCAGATGGGCCAATAATGCCTAGATGTTCATGTTCTTTAACATTAAATGATATATTATCAAGTACTTTTGTTTCTTCCTTTATTGAATAGTATGATTTAGAAAGATTATTTATTGTTATTAAATTCATTAGTCATTAATATTTCAATAGGTGGAATTTTTTCTATAGTTTTTCCATAAATCATTATATCTACAAGTCTTTTATAATCATCAATGTTTACATAAGTACTATCATACCAAGCATCACTTTCTTTATATCTTTCAACTAGAACTGTTAGTTCATTTAATGAGATATCTGGAAATTCGGGTAATATTATTTCAGCAATTTTTGAAGATGTATTATTTTTTACAAATTCAAGGCCTTTATTTAGAGCTTTATTAAATTTTGCTATTTTATCTTTATTATTGTTTATAAAACTTTCTTTTGAATAAAATGCAGTATAAGGAACTACACCTGTTATTTGTCCTAAAGAAGTTAGTACACAGCCATATCCTTCTTTTTCAATGTTAGTTGCATTTGGTTCAAATAGATTAACAAAATCTCCTTGATGAGCAATATATGCACCAGATAGGGATGCAAAATCTACACTTGTATCTATTATGACATCACTCTCTTTTATTTTTTCTACATTTAAAGCATATTTAAACATCATTAGTGGCATACCAGCAGTTAGTTAAAAAAAGTTATAAAGATAAACTATTATCATATTATTAATTATGAAAATAATAAATGTGTTTAATAAAGATGGCAAAAGTATAAAGTTGTTAATTAAAGAATTATTAAAGGATAATAACTATGAAAAATAAAATAGCTTTTTATATAAGATTATCAAAAGAAGATGGTGATAATATTGAAAGTGAAAGCATTAAAAATCAAAGAGATATTTTAAATAGTTTTTTAAAGTCATTTCATGAATCATTTGAATATATTGATGAATATGTTGATGATGGATATAGTGGATCAAATTTTAATAGACCAGCATGGAAGAAATTGATAGAAGATATAAATAATAAAAAAATAAATACAATAATTACAAAAGATTTATCAAGGATGGGTAGAGATTATATTTGTATGGGTGAATACATAGAAAGAATATTTCCAGAAAATAATATTAGATTTATAGCTATTAATGATGATATTGATACTTTAAAGGAAACACCAGGATTAGAGTTTTTACAATTTAAATTAGTATTTAATGATTATTATTTAAAAGATACATCAAAAAAGATTAGAAGAGTATTAAAAAATAAAAAAGAGAGGGGAAAGTTTTTAGGGAAAAAAGCAGTTTATGGATATAAAAAAGATAAAAATGATAAATATCATCTAGTAATAGATAAGAAAGTAAAAAATAATGTAATATTAATTTTTAATTTAATAGCAAATGGATATAGTATTAATGATGTGTGCTCTATATTAAAAGAAAAGAAAATAAAAAATCCAGATAGTTATATTAAAGGAATAAATAAATATGATTGGTGTTATAAAACAATTGAAGAAATGATTAAAAATGAAACATATATAGGAAACATAACTCAAGGAAAAAGAAAGAAAATTAATTATAAATCGAAAAAAGAAATCAGAATTCCTATCAAAGACTGGATTGTAGTTAATAATACACATAAACCAATTATTAGTAAGGAATTATTTATAAAATCAAATGAAATGCTGAGAAGGAAAAAGTATATTAGAAATACAAATAGTTATATACTAAAAGGTCTTATTAGATGCAGTAATTGTAATCATCTTATGACTATGATGTTTATAAATAATAGAAGATATGTTTGCTGTAGTAGATATCTATCATGTAAAAAATGTGTTTCTAATACGATTAATTATGATGATTTGGAAATAATAGTAGTAAAGAATATTAACAAGCTTTTAAGAAAGTATTGTTTAGATAAAAAAAATATTGATTATTTAATAAAAGAAAAAAAATTCGAGTTAATTGATAAGGTAAGTATTTCTAAAAATAAAAAAATTGAAATATTCTATAGGTTTAAAGTATAAAACTTTACTTTTTCTTTACTTAGTAGTTGCCATTTTTATTTACTAGTAATAATTATTATGATACAATTAGTTTAGATTATAGGAGGAAATTATGGGAAATGATATGTTTAGATTATCACCATCTGATTCAATAAGAGAAGGACAAAAACAAATTGCTCAAGCAGGTGATTTTATTCATCAAACTAATGATTTATATAATACTGTAGATAGTTTATTAGAAACAGGTTATACTTCACCAGCTGCTAGAGAAATCTATGCTAAGATTCAATTAAAGAGACCTGTTCTAGATGGAGTTGCAAAGACTTTAAATAATTATGGAAATTATATGATTAATTCTGGTGCAACAACAATTAGAACTGATGAATCTATTGCTGATGGGGTAAAAATTCAATAAGGAGGAAATAATATGACTAATGATTCTACTACAATTAAATATCAAGTAGTTCGTGATGGAGTAAATAAAATTGACGAAATTGCTAATAAGATGTCTTCAATTTTTAGTGAGTTTGATAGTTCAATGTCAAAAGTTTTAAATCCAGAGGTTTTTGCTGGTGTTGCTGCTGATGCAGTTGGAAGTGATTATGCGACATTAAAAAGTCAGTTTGAAGATTTTATTCAATTAGTAAAGCAATTTGAAGAGGAATATAGAAAAGCTGCAAATATAATGGAGACACATGAAACTACTTTAGAACATAAAACCGAGACAATTAATCAAGATCTTGTAAGAATGTAAAAAAATTGTTTTTTAACAATTTTTTTTATAACTTTTTTTAACTATCTGCAGTTCGTCCAGCTAATACTTTTTTACCTTTTAATTTTTCTAAAGTAAAATTATTTTTTAATTTACAATCTCCAACTATGAATTGTCCATCTCTTTTAGTAAGTGATGCAAATGTAATTAGTTTTTCTTTTGAATTATTATATACATAAATTGTTGCTTCTGGGCCCGATAAACCTATTTGTGCATCATCTGATAATATAGAAGCAGCAACTTTATCAGCTCCTGGAGTAAGTATTACTTCAACATCTAATCCTTCATTTTTAAAGTAATTATTTTCAATAGCAACATACCATGGGGCATAAAAAACAGAATGCGTTACTTCCGAAACAATGATTTTGTTATCATCTTTTTTAGGTTTAATAAAGTATATTAACGATAATATTAATATAATTAAAAAAACAATACATATTATAATTTTTTTCATAGAATCCTCACTTTCATTTTATTATATTCATTATTATTAAAATGTGTGTGTAAAGTATATAAGATAAATAAGATATAAATTGTTTGGTATGATATAATTTTTTTATGAATGATATATATTTTTGGATAGCACAATTATTGGGACTAGAAGCATTATTATTATCAATTATAAGTTATAGGAAAAAAGGAAATAACAAAACAATAATGTTGCAAGCAGTCTCTTCATTTTGTTATGTTGTTCACTATTTACTATTAGGAGCATATAGTGGTTTTTTAATATGTCTTTTGGATTTTTTTAGAGATGTTATGTACTATAAAAGTACTAATGATAAATTAATATTTTTATTTTTTACACCATTTTATATTTGGATAGGAATACTTAATTATTCTAAATTTATTGATTCTCTTCCAATAATAGCGAGTATAAATGATGGTTATATATTTACAAAATATAAAAAATTAATTCTTATTGGTTCAATTATATCTTCAATATTGTGGATTTGTTATGATTTAACATATAAATCATATTCAGGTGTTTTAACTTCTCTCATAATAATTGTTTCAAATCTATCGGTTTTATTATTTAATAAAGAAATAACTGATATGAAGTCACAAATAAATATTTCAAAAAGAAAGTAAACTTTCTTTTTGTTTGCTATTAAAAATAAATAGATTTTGTTATAATATCTTTTAGAGGTAAAAACATGACATTAAATGATAAACAAATTGAAGCGGTAAACCATAAAGAAGGACCATGTTTAGTTTTAGCAGGAGCTGGTTCTGGAAAAACAAGAGTTTTAACAGAGAGAATTATTAAATTAATAGATGATGGAGTAAGTCCTTACAATATATTGGCTATTACTTTTACAAATAAAGCTGCTCGTGAAATGAAAAGTAGAGTGGAATCAAAATTAGGAAGTATTGCAGATTCAATCTTTATTGGAACTTTTCATTCTTTTGGATTAAGAATTTTAAGAGAAAATCACCTTGAAGCTGGGTTTAAATCTAATATAACAATTTTAGATCAAGATGATACAAAGGCATTAGTTAAAAGAATTCTAAAAGAAGAAGATCTTGATCCAAAAGATTATGATATTAAACATATAATAGGAAGAATTAGTTCTTCAAAAAATGATGGGGTTAGTCCTAGCGAGTATAACAGATTATATTTAAGAGAAGAAGATAAAATAATTGCAAGAGTATATGAAAAATATATTAAACTTTTAAAAGAAAATAATTCTGTTGATTTTGATGATTTATTATTAATACCTGTTGAATTATTAAAAAGGAATAATGAAATATTATCACATTATCAAGAAAGATTTAAATATATATTAATTGATGAATATCAAGATACAAATAGTATTCAATATGAATTATGTAAACTATTAGCAAAAAAATATCAAAACATATTTGTAGTTGGGGACCATAATCAATCAATATATTCTTGGAGAAATGCAGATTATAAGAATATATTAAATTTTGAACATGACTATGATAATGTTCATGTTGTTTTACTTGAAGAAAACTATAGAAGTACAAATAATATATTAAAAGCAGCTAACTCCGTAATTAAAAATAATAGTGAGGGGAAAAGACTTGATTTATGGACTAGTAGTGGTGATGGAGAAAAAATAGATTACATAAGAGTTGATGATGAAATTAAAGAGTCTAACTATGTTATTAATAAAATAAAAGAATTAGTTGATATGGGATACAATTATAGTGATTTTGCTGTTTTATATAGAACTAATGCTCAAAGTCGTGTTGTAGAACAAACATGTGCAAGTAATTCTATACCATATAATGTAATTGGTTCTTATAAATATTTAGATAGAAAAGAAATAAAAGATTTAATTGCATACTTAAACTTAATATATAATCCAAATGATTCAGTGAGTCTTGAAAGAGTTATTAATACTCCTAAAAGAGGAATTGGTGCAAAAACTATTGATTCTATTAGAGGTAATGCCATGTTAGAAGGAATTAGTATGTTTGATGCTATTAGTTCTGGAAAAGAATTAGAATGGAAGAAAATTGTTTTAGAACTAATTGAAGATGCAAAAGAATTAAGTTTAGCTGATTTGATTGAAGATGTTCTTGTTAAAACTGGTATGAGAAGTGAATATGAAAATGATTCGTCAGTTGAAAGTGATAGAAGACTTGAAGATTTAGAGGAATTTAAAAGTTTAGCAATAAACTTTGAAGATAATGGTATTTTTGATTTAGAAACATTTTTAGAGAATATTATGCTTGTTAGTGATACTGGTCAATATTCTACTTCAGATAATGTTGTTACTTTAATGACGCTTCATTCAGCTAAAGGATTAGAATTTAAAGTTGTATTTATGATTGGAATGGAAGAAGGTATATTTCCACATGTAAGAAGTTTTGAAAGTGAAAGTGAACTTGAGGAAGAAAGAAGACTGTGTTATGTAGGTATTACTCGAGCTAAATCAAAATTATTTTTACTTAGTGCAAGACAAAGAACAATATATGGAAATACTAGTGGGTGTATAGAAAGTAGATTTATAAAAGAAATAGATAAAGATGTAATGAATATTATTGATGAAACTAGAAAAGAAGAAATTCATAATGAAACAAAAATATTCATTAATAATATGTATAATAGTAGTAATTCTAGCGATATAAAAACTGGTGATAAAGTTATTCATAATGTATTTGGTGAAGGTGTTGTAATTAATGTGAATGGTAAAATTGGAACAATTGCTTTTAGTCATAAATTTGGTATAAAACAAATTGCTATAAATCATAAATATTTAACAAAGAAGTAATTAATAAAAAACAAATAAGCTATAATATCTTATTTGTTTTTTATTATTCGTCTTTTTTTTCATTTTTTAATATGCTATAATGTAGTATAGAATGGAATAAAAGAGGTTAGGTTATGTCATTATTTAAAGAATTACAAAGTAGACAAATCCAAAGAAGAGCATATAGTTTCATAAAAAGCCTTAAAAATATGAGTGAAAAAGAGGTTGAAAAAGCTTATCTTGGAAATAAAGAATTTGAAAATAACGAGATAGTATTAAGCTACCTATTTTTTAATTTTCCATCATTAATAAGAATTTTACCTATAGAGTTTCAAAAATCAAGAATAAATAGTAATCTAACAATGTTTAGTAAAGGAAGTAATGAAGCAAAAATCGAATTAGTAAAAAACTGGATTAGCAGGAATAAGTTTTTCATGAATGCTAGTAATGTTGGATTAAAAGAAGATGAAATAAAAGAGTACTTGAAATTATATTTTAAACAGCCAAATGATATTGTTTTACTTTATATGGATGATTTAAGAAGAGTAATTAGTGTACTTTCTGATTATGATTTAAAGCAAACTGAAAGCATTATTGCAAGTTTAAAAGATAAATTTATTGATAGACAATGGGAATATATAATTGAAGTTAATCCATTGTTTATTAAGTATGCATCTCAAAATATTCAAAAGGAAAAAGCTGACGATGAGAAGTTCGTAATGTATTTAAATGGAGAAGCAAGAGATAAATATATAGATTCTCAATTAGAAAAAATAGAAGTTGATTTAAACCTATTAAAAGAAGCTGATGTGGATATACAAAGAGAATATATAAAAAAGAGACCATATATTATTAATTATTTGGATTCAAATATTATTTCTAATGTATTAAAATATGATATTAATTTAATAAAGTATCTTAATTTGTCTTTGCCTAATAACAAGGAAAATAATACACAAGAAATAATAGCTAGTGTTATGGATGTTCTAGAAAATAAATCAAATAAAGAAATAGTAAATATTCTAGTTAATAAATGTGTATTAAATGCAAAAGGTAAATTGTATAGGTTTAATCCAAAAAGTAATGATATTAGTTATCAATATACAAAAAGAATAATGACTAGAATACAAAGATTTTCAATTAATCAAATTATTACTCTTATTATGATTGATGCAAATTATGTTCTCCCATATGTTGCACCTATATATAGTGATAGTACTCCAAAAGATGAAAAAGAACAAATAATAATAGATTCTAATTTGAGGTGTTTAAATGTATTTAAATCATATTTTGGAGAAGATATTTATTCTAAATATTATAAAATAATTAATAAAATATATAGTGAATATTTAGAAAATTATGAAGAATATACGTTTAGTAGAGATTATAAATGCATATTAGAATTATTAAAAGTATTATTTAATAAAGCAATTATAGAGAAGAATAATGTTGATAAGATTGCAATGTTTATTGGTACATCTCTAGCATATAAGAAAAATAAGGATGATAATACTAAGAAGTTGTGTATAAAATTATTAAATGAAATTTTATCAACTGCATATGATACTACTATAACAAATAATAAAGAAATATATAATATTAATTCTCTAGAATTATTTGATAAAAGATTATCATTTATTAACAAAGAATTACTTGATGATTTTTCGAAGTATAATTTTGTTAATATTTCTAATTTACTTTTAATTATTAAATCAGATTTAATGTATGATTTATTTAAAATGTATTATGAAATATTAGTACATATATATGGAGAAAGTAAGGAAACACTTTATAGAATTATTGAAAACTTTAATTATTACAAATCAATACTAAGTGAAGTAAAAGATAAAGAATTAACTAATGAAGAATTAGAAAATCTTGTAATATTATTATCAACATTCTTTAATCCTTATAAAATTGAAAAGAAAGCTTCTTTAAGTGAATATGATACAATAGCACTTAAAAAGATTGTTAATGAACTATCAAATATTAAAGATGAAGAAATTTATAAAAATATTCTTTGTAATTATTTATTCAATAAATCTTATGATGAAAAAGGAGATATTGGATGGTTAGAAACTGATACAATTAAGCAAGTATGTGATATATATGAAACAGAATCATTAAGATCATTTGAAGTGAACAATAATAAGTTGTTTAGTGATGATGAAATAAATCTATTTACTATGACAAAATTATTACTAGGAGTAAATGATTTTGATTTATTAATATCTTTTTTAGAAAATGTAATTAATAATAAAGTTAGAAGAAATATTTTAAGTTCTATGAATTTATTTAATAAATTAAAAGAACATAGAGTTGAATTAATTAATAATGAAATAGTTTCTTTTGCTGAAATAGAGGAACTATATGATACAAGGCCAGATTTAGTTATTAAAAACAGAAGAGATGGTGTTGATGTTTATACGATTATTGGTCAGGATTTTAGGATACTATGTTCTACAAATGATGATGGAAATAAATATGAATGTATAAATGTAAGCAAATTAAATAAAAATGTTTATGCATATGATAGATTATTAGAAGGAAGAAGTGTAAGATTTGTTAATGAAGATGACAAAACTACTATTGTAATTAATAGCGATAATATAGATGAAAAAAAAATGGAAGCATCTTACATAGTTATTACAAGTAAATTAACTTCTGATTTAGTAGAAATAGCAAAAGATAATAATCTTAAAATAGTAGAGATACAAAGTGAGTAGATGAAATATGATTGAAAAAATAAAAAATAAAATTGATGAAATGAAAAAAGATGAATCATCACTAAAAAAATATGTGAAGAGCTTTTATGACTCAAAAAAAGCTAATGAACTATTTAGCAGTAATGATGAGTTTAATTTATTAAAAGAAGGTTCAAAAGGACAAAATAAAAAAGAAGATGAATATTTTTAATTATTCATCTTTTATATTGTCATTTTTATCAAATTTTATATCTAGGAATTTTCTACTAGCTAAATAATCACACATATGAACAAATCTTTGATATTTTGTTGTAGGTGCTTCTAATACTTCTTCACCTTTATAATTTTTTGTCCATGGTCCCATATGAGTTTTAATTATATCACAAACAAAGTTTACTTCTTCTTCACTTAATTCTAAATCTTTTTTATTATCTTGTATGTAATTTGCAATTAGAATTGGATGTTCAAAAGTGGTATATTCACTTTTTACAAGTCCACTTTTTAGACCATCATGAAGTGTTAATGCCATTATTATTAAATCTTTTTCGTCATCTGTAAAATTATTTAATGATTCATCAGCAAATAATTCAATAGCAATTCTTACTGCGGCTTTTGTATGTCTTACAAGTCCTCTATTTCCAAGAGAAAAACTAGGATGATATTTGCCAGTACTGCTAGCAGGTACTTCAAAAAAGTAAGATGGTAGTTTATCAATCATAGTGATTAAACTATTCTGAATTCTTTTGCTTTTTATATAATTTATTTCTTTATTGAATATTTCATGCATAATAAAAACCTCATAATAATTATATAATAATTATTGTTATTTATCTATACATATATAACCTTATAAAAAATAATATATTCTTTTTATTGAATAATACAATTATTTTTGGTAAAATACTTATTAGATAGTAGGTGAATAGAAAATGAAAAAAATTATGAAAATAGCTTTTGGTTTTATGCTTGTTTGTTTATTATCTTTAAATTACATTAAAGCTGATTGTAATGATGAAGAATTAAATGAATGGGCTACAAAAGTAGAAGTGGTTTTTACTGAAAATACTCTTACGAGTAGCAATATTGCTAAGTATGCATATTTCTTATCAATTACTCCTTATAGAGAGGATGTAAAAATCATTGTTATTGATGAAAAAGGAAATAAAGCAGAAGGAGAAAAATTCGAGGAAGTAGACTTGTATGGTGTAGGAGCATTTACTAATCTTGAAGAAGAAACATATAAAGTTAATGTTTATGGAGCAAAAGGAAGTAAGTGTGATGGAGTTTTACTAAAAAAACTTACTTATACTGTTCCAAGATTTAATAGAAGAGTAAAAGATGCAAGATGTGAAAATAATAGTGATCTTGAAATATGTAAGACTTTTACTAATTCTACTAAAGATATGACAGATCAAGAATTTAGTAAAGAAATAAATAAATATGTTAAAGATAATGATACTGGAATGAATAGTTTAGTAACAACAATATTAAGTTATGTATTATTTATAGTTGTTCCTGTCTTAATTGTAGGTATTTTCTATTTTAGAAAGATTAAAAAAGTTAAGAAAGAAGAAAGGGAAAGATAGTATTATGAATAAGAAGACTTTAAAAGTATTAATTTCCCTAGCTTTATTATTTGTTTTTACAAGTAATGTTAATGCTTCATTAAGATGTAATTCAGATGATGAAGAGGTTACTATTACTGAGACAGGAATTACAGATGCCGGATTTGATGCAACATTACCAGTTTGTAAGTGGAGAAGAGCTGAAGGTTATAGACCTCATAGTGGATATAGTTCTTATGATGCTGCATTAGCTGCTGGAGATTCTCTTGTAATTCATTACGTTGAGAGTTTAGATGCAAAAAGCCTTGTAGGTCAAAAAGTACCTTTGTGTAAAGATCCAGAAAGAAAAGTAACTGCTAAGGTGACTTGTGTTGAAACTGTAACATCAACTCATCATTATAAAGCTAATGATTGTTCATCTAAGAGTCAAAGTGAGTGTACTGGTGGTTGTAGTTGGAATGCAGGAGATGAAAGTACTCCAGGCTCTTGTGGTGGAAATAATGGATATAATTATTACACTTGTCCTGATGGCTTTAGTCCAAGTGGACGTTTATCTTCAAGTACTACCTGTACAAGAACAAAAGAATATAATTATGATCCAGTTACAGCAGGTCAAGATGTAGTTGCAGAAGCAAAAGCTGATTTTGGAAATGGAACATGTACTGCAGATTATACATTACAATGTCCTTTATATATATGTGATAGAACTTATAAAAACTTTTCACTTTGTACACCAGATTTTGATATAGCAGGTCAACCAGCTTATTGTGTTAACCCAAGTCAACCATTTTATCAAAATGGTGAATCTGATAACTATCAATATGATGATTCATTCAATGTATTTGACTGTGCAAGTAGTTATAGTACAGTAGATTGTGGATACGCAAATATATTAATTGAAGGAGCTTATTATAATACAAGTGATAAGGCAATTAACACTGCTTTAAGACTTTGGAGTGTTCATTCAGGTCAAACTGGATTTGATAAAACTGGTGTTGCTAATTTAACTGGTGAGGATTGTAAGACTGTAACATATTTTACAACTGATGAAAATAATGATTATGTTAATGTTTATAAACAAACTCATGATTATATAATGGTTGTAGCAAAAGATAAATTTTATGATGTAGCAAGACTAATGGATCATATTCCTCCTGAAGAAAATGGAAATACAAGAGGAGAATTAAATGGTAATACATTTGAAGCAATTGCATGTTTAACAACTTCAGAGTTACGTAATATGACTAAAGTTAAAAAGATGAGAGGTGTTATGTGTGGCACTGAACCAAATGCTGATTACAGAGTGGCATTTGAACTTTACTTTAATACTTTAATTGGAAATCAATATATGAAAAATCACTTGAGTAAGTTGTATGGTGGAGGTAATGGTTCAAAACCAACAGCAGCAACATTACAAAGTGAATATAGTTTTGAAGAATCAACTTCATCTTCTTCAGTAGAAACATGGGTAGAAGTTACATTTGAACATGAAGAGTTCTGGGATGAAATCAAAGATGAAGAAGTTGAATGTAGTGATGCTAAACTAGCTGAATTAAGAACTAAATTAATTAGAGAAGGTAAAACTGCTAGTGAAGCAGATGCTATAATTAATCAAATTAAACCTTATTGTCAAGTAAAAGTAACTGTTACAGATGAAGATGGAAATGTTATTGTAGATGAACAAGATATTAAGAAATGTATTAAGCATTTTGGATGTAGAACTACAACATTTAAATTTGCAATTTGTGATATTATGAATAATAATGGAAAAGATATTGAAATAAAAGTTAAATATCAAAGAGAAAAGAGTAGTTATAGTGTTAGAAAATACTATTCATGTGCAAATGCAAATGTTAATCAAACATTATTCGCATTCTTTAAAGATGATGATGATTCAGATAGTGGTTTAGGAGAGGCAACAGAAGTTGGAAGAGACGAAGCAGTAACAACATTCTCAGTAACAAATTATAAATGTGATGGTGGATGTAATGATGCTAGTTTAAGAATAGAAGGAAAAGATTCATGTGAAAATGATCAAAATAACTATAATGGTATATATAGTACAAAAGTAAAAGATCCATCATTAAAATGTATTGTTAATTTAGAAGAGCCTTCTGCTAAAAATAGATATGATTATAGTAGCTATTTTGGAGTAAATACTAACTTCTGTAGAGTTTATTGTAGTGATGAAGCAGAATATGTACTTGCTGATAAAGTTAAAGCAATATCAGGAAGAACATTTATGTATGATATAGAATTCCCTGCAAAGAATACAAAAGAATTGAATTACAAATTAACTAGTGTAGTTAAAGAGAAGAGAACATGTTTATCTGAAATATATTATAGTCATTTATATAATCTAGATGACTTTAAGACTGATTATGGTCTAACAGATGAAGAATTTGCAAAACTAAAACAAAGTAAAACATTCGCAGGATTATTTAATGTATTAAAAGAAAAATATTCTTCAGAAAATGAAAGAGAAGAAGTATTAAATCAAATCATATATGATATATATAATTGTAACTTCTATAGTGAAAAGACTATCAAAGATGCTGGGGTAGAAATACCTAAGAATTATAAAACAACTTTAATAAGTAAAGTTAAGAATATATATAAAGAAAGCAATAATTATGGTTTGGGTTCTGATAGAGAAGGAAATAAAACTGCTCAGACTCACGCATATAATGTTAAATATGAATTTGGTGCAATAAATAAAGATAATAATAATCGAATAAATAATGTAAGTAATACATCTGTATTTACTGGTAAGTTATCTTCAATAAGTTATTGTAAAGATAGAAGTGGTAACTTGTGTTATGGATATGATTCTAATAATGATGTAGCATCATATAATTATCCAGCTAATAGACCAGCATCAAAGAAAACATATACATTATTTGGTGGTAAGAATATAGATGTTCCAACAAATGATTATGCAAGATTTACAGTTACATCAGAAATTAATTATTATAACAATAATAAATATCAAGCAGATTATGGAAGTGGAAAAGTAGTACCTGGAAATACTAATTCTAGCTTATTGACATTACCAAGCTTCTCTTATCCAATTGATAAAAATGCATATAATTTAGATGCATGTAGAACTTCTCTTGAAAATGGCGTATATCATAGATGCGTAGTTTCACAAGTTCTAAATCCATTGTCTTTCTATAGAAATGAAACTGCTGGAAAATTAACAATAAATGAGAATAATACATTTACATGTTATGTTGATGTTAAAAAACCTAATTGTGATGATCCATCTAAACCTACATGTGAAGAAAAATCAGCAGCTTTATATAGAAATGTTGATCCAGCAAATTTATTCCCTTCAGGAGTAAAAGAAAAATCAAACTGGAGTACTGCTAAAGGATTAATTATAAAAGAATTTATTGAAGCAAATTCTAATAAATATAGTACTGATAATGAATATTTAGATTTTAGTGTAACAATAAATCCAACACAAACAAAAAATATTAAAGAGTTTAATGCTCTTAATGGTAGTTATTCTGATGAATTAATATACAATTGTGAAAAGGATTCAGAAGATGGATATTATTATAATTGCCATAGTTATTTCTTAGATATTCTAAGAGGAAACTCTTCTGAGTATGCAACTGGATATTATGGTAATGTTAATGCAGATAATAAAAAATAAGAGAAAGATTTAATTCTTTCTCTTTTTTTATTTAAAAAAAATATATAATATGGTAAAATAATCATATATTTAAAGGTGAGAATATGAAAAAAATATTTAAAAAAATCGAAGATAAAAAAATTCCTCCAAAGAATTATTATATTGTTTTAGGAGTATCAGTCGTTGTAATTGCTTTATCTCTTTATTTAAGAGCTTTGTATTTTAATTATAGTAATAATGAATTAGAAAGTGGTATATTCTATAATAGAGTTATTAATAAAATAAGTATAAATGATTTTAATTTCGCTATACTTGAGACAAATGAAGCTTTAATGTATGTTAGTTATACTGGCAATAAAAAAATTGATAGAATGGAAAATAGGTTATATAAAGAACTTGAAAAAAATAATTTAATTGATAAGGTAATTTATTGGAATGTAACAGACTTAAAAAATAATGAATATATTGGAATGTTAAGAAATAAATTTCCAAATATAGCAATAGATATTAATAAAGCACCACTATTAATATATATAAATAATGGTGAAGCGATTGCTTGTAAAGATAGTAGTGAAAAAATGATAGATTATAAAACTTTACAAGATATAGTAATTAAATATGGAATTGAATAGTTTCATATTTTTTTTTGTTAAAAAATATGATATTATTATTATGGATAATATTGGAGACATAATGAAAGAGTATTTTGTATTAACAATAATAGATAATACATTAGTGTTTGACTATAGAACGCTTATGGAAGAAGAAACTATCTTTATTAATAAGAATAATTATTATAAAGATTCTCTTTATTATGATTTAAAATATTATAAAAAACATATAAAGCAAATAGTTGAACTATTGCATAATGCTCAAATTAGTTCCATAAAGATTATTAAACTTGTAACTATTAAGTATCCTGGAGAATTAATAAAAAAATTAGAAATTGAAAACGTTGTATTAGAATTTGATTCATCTTTGAGTTTATCAGATTATAATTTACTATTAGAATTAAATATTATTAAACAAATATATTGTTATTATATGCCTAAGGCTGTTAAAAAAGAATTTATAATGCAAGGATGTAGTATTAATACGAATCAAAATATTAAAATAAGTGATAGATTTATGTTACAGCAAGATGCTTTTGATTATGATACGTTATATTATAAAAAAATAATAAAAATTAATGAAGAATATCCGGGTGTAATGGATGATTTAAGAGATTTTTTAAAGATTAATTATAATCTAAAAGCTATACATATATATACATATTCAAAAAGCTTAATAGAAACAATAGTTAATTATGTAAAAAATGATGAATCAAAAAATGTTATTATATACTTACATCAAGGATATGACAAAGGCGATTTTATTGTAAGCAATTTTGAATGGTTAAAGAAATTAAGTGATAGTTGCAAGGAAAGTTATACATGTGAATTTAGAATTATTTATGCAAATTCATTTTTAAAGTCAAATTTATTTAAGCAACTAACTTTTAATAATTTAAAGCTTGCTTCTGTATTATGTATTTATGTGTGTGTTGTATCTTTAATTATTGTTAAATCGTACGATTATATTGAAGAAATAAATGTTGAACAAATGAGAAATTCGATATTAAGTGACGCTATAGGTTTTGTTGAAAATTCTAATGATGAAATAGATGATTTGGGCGAAGAGGAAGAAACATATGTTCCGGCAGTAACAGAAGAAGGAATGGAAGATGCAAGTAAGTTGACTGAAAAAGAAATAACTAATAGATATTCTTTTACACCATCAATCAGTAAACTAAAGAAAATAAATAAAGAAATTAAAGGTTATTTAATTATTAGAAATACAAAAATATCTTATCCAGTTGCACAACATTCAGATAATAATTATTATTTAAAATATGATATATATGGAAGAAAGACAAGTATTGGATCTTTATTCTTTGATTATAGAAATAATATTAAAAAATTAAGTGATAATACTATAATATATGGACATAGTATGTTAAATGGTACTATGTTTGGTACTCTAAGAAGTGCTGCTAATAGTAGTTGGAGAGAAGATGAAGATAATTTAATTGTGTCTTTAACAACTGAAAAAGGTACTTTTAAATTTAAGATATTTTCAGTATATAGAGTAGATTATACAACTGATTATTTAAAAGTTAGATTTAATTCTAAGAGTGAAAAAGAAAAATATATTAATATGATTACTAAAAGAAGCCTTTTTAGAAATAATACTAAAGTTGGTGTTAATGATAAAATATTAACAATGTCAACATGTACGGGCGGAAATAATAGAAGGCTTGTTGTCCATGCAGTACTATTGAAGGAAGATAAAAAGGAGAAAGAATGAAAAAAGCATTATTATTTATTTTATTAATAATTCCATTTATTGCTTATGCAGATGAATGTGATAAGGACAAGCATAAAGAGTTTCTAATATTATCAGAGAATATTACATATGATAATAATTATAGTAAAAGTTCTAGTTCGTTTACTATAACGATTTATAATGTATTTGATGGAATGTATGCTAAATATAATAAAGTAACATATAAGCCAGACGATGAAAATACAATTACAATTGAAAAAATACCAGGTGGAGAAAATGTTAATATAGATATATATGGTAAAGATAATTGTTCTTCTTTAAAAAGAATTATTGTAAATGAACCATATTATAATAAATACTATGGATCTAGTTTATGTGAAGGTTATGAAAATAAATTACTTATGTGTTCTTCACAATTTACTTCAACTGAAGTTACTAGGTCTACTTTGGAAAAAGCAATTTATAATTATGATCATAGTATAAAATCAACTGATAATAAAAAAGAAGAAGAGACAGAAGAAACTTTTGCTTCAAAATTTACAGCATTTATTACTTCTTGGGGAATTAAAATTGCTTTAGCAGTTATTAGTACTATATTTTCTATTTCATTATTTAATGATAAATATAGAAAAGTTAAACATGGTATTTAAAAATGAAAAATTTTTTGTTATAATAATATTATCATTAAGATAGAGAAGAGGTATATATATGAAAGAATCCATGTGGGGCTATTTAATTATTGCTTTAGGAGTATTTATAGTAGTAATATTATTCTTAGTGCAAAATTTAACTAGTACAAATGAGCAAGATTATTATTTAAGTAGAGAAATACTAAGAGCATCTATGTATGATGCTGTTGATTATGGAACTTATATGAAATCTGGTAAACTAGTTATGTCTAGAGAAAAATTCGTTTCTGTATTTACTAGAAGATTTGCAGAAAGTGTAAATCCAGATAGAACATATCAACTAGATTTTTATGATATATATGAGTATCCACCTAAAGCTACTATTAGGATTAAAACTACTACTGGAGAAACTACTATAAAAGATAATAGTATTGATTTAGAAATTAATACTTTTATTACTGGTATTTTAGAAACAACAGAATCAACTGGAGAGTATAATATAATTTATTCAACATCAACTGGTGACTATGATGGAGATGGTAATTTTAGTGAGGCTGATATTACTTCAATAGAACAATTCATTAGAACTAATGGAGGAGCTTGTGGAAAATATGCGTCAGTAATAAATGTAACTGGTGATAAAGATTGTGATAATAAAGATTTGATTATATTAAAGAAAGCATTATATAGTGAAGTACCATTAGATGTTAATGGAGATGGAGAATTTTCAGAATTAGATGTTAAAATAATCAGAAAATGTGTTAACAATTCTAATTGTAAAACTGCTTTAACACCTAAACAATTTGTTATTGCTGATGTTACTAATGATGGCAAAGTAGACTTAAGTGATTTGGACCAAATGGAAAAAGTACTTGATACAGCAACTCCAGCAAATTAAAATATCTAATTTATTAGATATTTTTTTTATTATATTGAAAAATAATTTGAATATGTGCTATAATAAATTAGAATAGATTAGAATATATGGAGGAATAAAAATGGGAAGTGTTTTAATTGCTATTAAAAGATTTTTAAAAAACAGGAATACTGTTACAATTCTTGCTATCATAGCATCTTTAGGTGTATTATATGCAGCATATCATTTTAGAATTAAGAAGGCTACTGATCCAGTCAATGTCGCTTATGCTACAAAAGAAATTGGACCAAGAACTTTAATTACAAGCGATATGGTTGCTATAAAAAAAGTACCAGGTGGTGTTGTAAAAGGTAATGCGATTGTAAATAAAAACAGTATTGTTGGAAAATATGTTTCAAATGATGCTGTTATTCCAAAAAACAGTTTGTTTTATAATGATATGGTTGTTGAATGGGATGATATGCCAAGTAGTGAGTTTGAAAACATTAAAGATTGCTATACAGTATATGCTTTAAAGGTTGATTCAGAAACTACATATGGAAATTCAATTTTTCCTGGAAACTATATAGATTTATATTATGAAACAAGTAAAGTTGTCAATAAACAACCAGTAGTTTGGTTTGGAAAATTTATTGAAAGTATTCAAGTATTATCTGTAACAGACTCTCAAGGAAATAATGTGTTTGAGACTAATGGAGATCCAAAAACACCTGCTCACTTATTGTTTGCTGTACCAAATCGAGTATTCAGATTATTAAAGATTGCTGAAAGAAGTGGTGGAAAAATAATTCCAGTTCAAAGAAATTCAAATTATTCAAAAAATCCTAAAGAAACTAGAATTGTAAATAGCACTATTGAACAGCATATTAGAAGTTATGCAGTTAATGATGAATTGTTTCAACTAGATAAAGCTGAAACAGGGAGGTGTAGTGAATAATGAAATTTTTTAGTAAATTATTTCATAATAAAAGTATCGTTACAATAATATCTTTAGTTGCTTGCTTTGCTATATTGATTTTTGCTTATAGGTATAGAGTTAATACTGCAATTAATGCTGTAGATGTTCCTATTGCAACAAAGAAATTAGAAGCAAGAGAAGAAATTACTGAAGAATCATTTACAACAGTAAAAGTTGCACAATCAATGATTACGAATAATATAATCACAAATAAAAAAGATTTGATTGGTAAATATGTAAACTATAATACATTCATCCCAGAAGGAGCAATGTTCTATGCTAGTGCAGTTGTTACATGGGATAAGATGCCTGATTCAGCATGGGCTGATATTCAAGAAGGATATACTATATTTTCTTTAAAAGTAAATGCTGATAGTACTTTTGGAAATTCAATTTATCCAGGAGATAAAATTGATTTATATTATCAAAATACTTTAAGAAGTACTAGTAGTTCAAAAGAAGGAAATTGGTTTATTGGACCTTTGATTGAAGGTATTGAAGTACTTGCAGTTAAAGATGAAAACGGGGCACATATATTTAAAAAGAGTTCTGAGCAAAAGAATGCTGCAGCATTAATATTTGCTGTACCAGATGATATGTTTTCTATAATTAAAAGAGCTAGTTATATTTCAGGTGGATCAATTATACCAGTTCCTAGAAATGCAAATTATAATGCTGAAACTACTTTAGGAAATGAAAAAATATTATCATTTATTAATACAAATTCTCAATATTTAGAATCAGATATAATTGAGAATACAAATGTAGATAGTAGTATAACAGTTATAGAATAAAAAATAAAAAACCAAAAAAGAATAATTGAAAGGGAATAAAGATGGACGCAATTGTATTTTCACAAATTGATTTCGGGCTATTAATGCCACTTTTGGAAAATGATGATATAACAGATATTTCATATTCTAATGGTGGTCAATTGTGGGTTAAATCATTATCTAAAGGTGTTTATCAAGAACATATTGAAGGTTTAAATAATGATGTAATGGAAAAATTAGCTTTTCAATGTTCAAATGTTATGGGTAAGACATTTAATATGGCTCATCCACTTTTGGATGCTGAGAGTGCTGAATTACGTCTTAACTTTGTTCATGATTCAATTGCAACTAATGGAATTGCTGTTTTGATTAGAAAAACACCAGCAATGATTAGATTAAATAAAGAAAAATTAATTAAAGAAGATTATGTATCATTAAAACTTCATGAGTTTTTGATGACTTGTGTTCAAGGACACTGCAATATTATTGTTAGTGGAGAAACTGGTTCAGGTAAAACAGAGCTTGTAAAGTATTTAGCAAGTCATATAAAAGAAGATGAAAAAATTATAACAATAGAAGATACATTGGAACTTCACCTTGATAAGATATATCCAACAAGAGATATTGTAGCAATGAAAACAAATAATATTGCTTCTTATTCAGATGTATTAGTTGCTTGTATGCGTCAAAACCCAAGATGGATTTTACTATCAGAGGTTCGTAGTGCAGAAGCAGTTACCGCAGTAAGAAATAGTATTTCTTCAGGACACAATATCTTATCTACAATTCACTCTGATAAGGCATCAAGTATTCCAATGCGTTTGTATTCACTATTAGAATCAAGCCAGGATATTGATCAATTTGTTAAAAGTATGCATAGATATATTCAACTTGGAATACATGTTAAAGGTTTTTATTCAAAGAAATATGAAAGATTTCAAAGAGAAATAACACAAGTGTGTGAATTTTATGTGGATGATGTGGATAACGTTGCAAAAACAAATATTTTATATCAAAGAGATTTACAAGAACATGAAGTTTATAACAATCCAACATCTCATTTGATTGATTACTTAGCCAGTCAAGGTGTAGTAATGCAAGAAGATCCATTCATTCCAAAAGGTGAAGAAATTGTAGCTAAAAATGAAGGTGAAACTAATAATGAATTAGAATCATCAACTACTGATTATACTACAGTAGCGCAAGTTCCTGTTAGTAATGGAATGACACTTGAAGAAGCATTAAATCCACCAAGTGTTAATGAAGATAATTCACAGCAAAATAATAGTGAATTAGAAATAGTAGATATATAGGAGGTGTAATAAATGTATATAGAAATATTTGTAGTTGCTGTAATTCTTATATTTGTTTATATATATAGAAAGAATACAGGAAATAATTCTTATAAGTTTATTACTAAAACAATAGGCGATACTTATGAAAGGTATGCACCATATTCATTTAAGGTCGTTAGGGAGAAAGCAAAAGAATTAGGGCAAGAATATACTTCTAAACAGTATATTGGACAAGTAATATTATTTGGAGTAGTTGCTGCGTTTGTAGCTTATCTGTATTTCTATAGTATTATTTGGTCAATTGTGTATGCAGTTGCCGCAATTGCATTTGTTCCATATTTAGCATATCTAAGATGTAAAAAAGCATATAGTGAATATATTTTTGAAGAAATTCAAATTTATACTACTAATGTTATTATGGAATATAATACGACTCAATCATTTGTTAAATCACTAGAAGGTGTAAGAGACTCTGGTGTACTTGAGGATCCTCTTTTAAGTGATATTAAAGAAATGATTCAAATGGCTTATGATAATGGAACAATTGATGAAGCAATTAGATTTATGAATGAAAAATATGATTATTATATTATAAAGAATATGCATCAATTATTTATTCAAATAACTAAAGAAGGTTCTAAAGATTCAGGTGAGGCATTAGAAGGAATGAGTCAAGACATAGATATGCTAGTTGAAAGCGTTTATCGTGATAGGATTGATAGAACTAATTTCTTTAAACAATTTGTTTCATTTGGTATAGCTCTATATTTTTTAGTATTGCTAGTTCAATTGTTACTTGGAAATGATAGTTACTTAAAACTACTTGAACAATGGTATGTAGTAGTATTACTTCATGGGGTAATACTTATAAATACATTCTTCCTATTAACAGGAATTATATATTACCATGAGGATGTAGGTGCTGAATAATGTTATCAAGTTTAATGTTTAATGGAGTTGAAATTTTAATCGTTGGAATAATACTAGTATTATTATTCAATTATATTGGAGCATTTAGTTTTAATAAATTTATTTCTGATAATAAATTATTATTTGGAAAATTAAAAGAAGAAGATTACGATTTCTATGTTAATAGTAAATATGGTGAAAAAGCAGATGTAACTGAAATGTATAATAAAAGAGTTAAGACAGCAATAATTTCATTTGTAATTGCTTTTGGAGTACTACTTACTAGTGTATCAAGTATTAATATAGCAATTAAATTAGTTATAGCTTTTGGTTTTGCGTATTTAATGTTTAAAGATGGATATAATAAAGTTAAAAAGTATTATAAAGTTCATCTACATGAAATTAATTTAAAATTACCATATTATTTAAAAAGTTTAGAAATATTAATTCAACACTATACAGTCCCAGTTGCAATTACCAGAAGTTTAGAAGAAGCACCAGAGATGTTTAAACCTGGTCTTCGTGAATTAATATCTTCTATCGATGCAGGAGACTCAAGTATTGAACCATATATGGCTTTTGCTAGACGTTATCCTGTAAGAGATTCAATGCGTATGATGAGACTTCTATATAGACTTAGTCTTGGAAGTCAAGAAAGAAAACAAGAACAATTAATTACATTCTCTAGAACTATTTCAAGTTTACAAGCAAAATCTAGAGATATTAAATATAAAGAAAGATTAGATAAAATGGAAAAGAAAACTATGACTATGCTTATGGCAACAGGAGCAGGGGTTATGGCTATTATTCTATTCTCTCTTTTACAAATGTTTGGCAGTGTATAAACAAAAAATATTGAATATAAATTATTATTATTATATAATTATCTTAGTAGATAATAGTTTAAGGAGGATTTGATTATATGAAAGAAGCTACAGGAGAATTAAACATGACAGTTATTACACTTGTTGCAATTTCTGCAATAGGAGCTGTATTCTATTTCTTGGTTTGGCCAATGGTTCAAAGAACATTAGCATCTAGAAGCTGTGAAACTGCATATGGTCCTGATTTTAGAGCTACTCAAATGGCAGATACTGATTTTGGTACTGGACAAGCAAAAACAAGTGATTGGTGCTGTACTAATGGTACTGAGTCTTATTCATTGAATACAGGTAATAGTTGTTCAGCTGGTAATTAATAAATAAAGTTAATATTAAACTATAAACTATATTGATTATAGTTTATAGTTTTTTTAAGAATGAAGTTAAAAAGGAGCAATAAAGTATGAGAGAATCGATTGGTGGTGCTTGGTTATTTGGAATAGTAATTGTATTCATATTTTTCTTTTCAGGTTTTTTAGCATATTCTATAAGTTATACTAAAGCTTTTAATGTAAAAAATAATATTATTACATATATTGAGCAATATGAGGGATATTCTGAAAATTTAGAAGAAGATTTAGCCTCTTTAGATGATGAAAGTTTAGGTAAAACTGTTGCTGGAATGTCTTATAGACTTATAAAAAATACTGGGTATAATTATTCTGGTACAAAAGGAATTGAGTGTGAAGGTACTCATAATGGATCAACTAATTATGTTAAAACTGGAGGATATTGTGTTGTAAAATATTGTCCTAATGGTCCAGATGCTCGTAATTCAAATGTTCACTATAAAATAACAACTTTTATTGCGCTTAAATTACCAATAATTGATATTACAGTTAAAATACCAATTAGTGGTGAAACAAGAACAATATATACAGATGAAAGTAATTATCCTTGTACTGAAAATTTAGAATAGGAGGAAAAAAGAATATGAATGTAATGGTTTATAACAAATATAAAGATTTATTAATGGGATTGAATATTGAAGTTATGAAATCACTAGAAGGTGTTTATAATGTAGATGAAATTATAGATACTTTTGCAAATTTCTATTATGATAAAATGATATTAGATATTACTGCTATTAGAGATTATCAAAACACTGATAATTTACAAAAATTAGCTATGAATATTAATATGGAGAATGTTATTTTGTTATTAGATGATTCTCCTGAAACAGAATCTAAATCATATTTATCTAAGTTGATTTCATTAGGAATATATAATTTCACGAAGAATGCTGAAGGCATCAATTATTTGTTAGTTCATCCTCATACTTATAGAGATGTTGTTAATATTCATAGTCTTCAAGATATAGAACCAGAGATTGCACCTGCTCCAGTTGAAGAGAAAAAACAAACTGTAGTTGAACAGTTTATCTCAGTTCCAGAAACACCAGCTCCTATTGAAACTGGAAGTAGAAAACTAAGAATAATTGGATTTAAAAATGTAACATTGCATGCTGGAAGTACAACATTAATTTATTTATTGAAAAAGGCATTAAATGGTCATAGAAATGTGGCTGCTGTAGAGGTTGATAAAGTTGATTTTCTATATTTCAATGATAAAGAAATGGTTAGTGCAACTTCAAGTGACCTTTTAAAAGAAATAATGAAAAGAAATGCGTGTGATATTATTTTTGTAGATTTAAATAGTTATGAAGATGTAGATATATGTACAGAAGTATATTATTTAATAGAACCATCAACAATAATGATTAATCGTATGATGAAAAAGAATAAAGGTATTTTAGAAAAATTAAGTGATAAAAAGATTATATTAAATAAGTGTTGTTTAAGTAGTCAAGATATTACTACATTTGAATTTGAAACAAAATTAAATGTTTTATTTTCAATACCTCCTGTTGATGATAGGCAAGATAATATTGATGTAATTAGAAAATTTGCAAATAAGATAAGTTTGTAAAGAATGTCAAGATTCATTGACAAAAAAAATATAATTAAGTAAAATTATATTTAGTAAAGGAGTGTTTAATATGTATATTTTAGATGCAGGAGAAGTTTGTAGTGGTTTAGAGCCAGTATTAAGAATTGTTGGAATTGTAGTTTGGGGAATTAAAGTTGTTGTTCCAATTATCTTAATTGTTGTAGGTATGGTTGACCTAGCAAAAGCTGTAGGCGAAAAGAGTGAAGATAAGATTAAAGAAGCACAACAAAAACTTATTAAACGTGCTATTGCTGCAGTTCTAGTATTCCTTGTAGTATCACTTGTTGGTGTTATTATGACAGTTGTTGGTGATGAATCATATGAAGAGTGTATGACATGTGTAAATCACCCATGGGGATGTAGTACAGGTAACTCTGATTAAAAAATTAAAAAAGTATTTTAAGAGCGTAAGCTCTTTTTTTCTTGTTTGAAAAAAAACATATATAGTGCTATAATACTAGCGAGGAATAAGGATGAAGAGTAAAATAAAAAAAATATTAGGTAATATGAAATTATTCATAATAAATAATAGATTATTTGTTATTTTTATTGTGATATCTATTTTAATTGGTTCTACCTTAAATCTTATGACTATTGGATCAATAGGAAATATTAAATCTATTATTTCAAATCTTTTAGTGGCACTATTATATGGTTCAATTTATTATTTAATTAAGCCAAATCATAGATATTATTATTTATTATTCTTTATAGTATTTAATACTTTTCTTGCAATAGGAAATACTATTTATTATGATTTTTATCATTCTTTTGTATCTATTAGTTTACTTGATACATCTTCTATGGTTGGACAAGTTAATGATTCTTTGTGGGCTAAAATACATCTTCATCAGTTTATATATTTAATATTTATTATTATTTTTGTATTAATATATAAATTTAGTAAAAAATTTAATTATGTTGATAAGAATAAGAATAATAAAATAGTATTTAGAAGTATACTAGCTATTTCATCAGTTATATTTGTATTTTTAGCTTTATCTATGAGTAGTATAGATAGAAGTAGATTTGTAAAATTATGGAATAGAGAATCTGTTGTTAGAAAATATGGATTATATGTATATACTATTAATGATTTAATACAAAGTGTTAGTCCAAAATTAAATATTAGCCTTGGATATGATGAAGCTGCATTAAAATTTAGAGAGTATTATTCATGTAGAAAAGAAGATAATACTGCTAATGAATATACAAATATATTTAAAGGAAAAAATTTAATATTTATTCATGCTGAAAGTTTTCAAAATTTTTTAGTTGATTTAAAAATTAATAATAAATATGTTACTCCTAATTTAAATAAACTTGCTCATGAAGGAATCTATTTTAATAAGTTTTATCCACAAATAAGTGTTGGAACTTCTTCTGATACTGAATTTACATTAAATACAGGTTTAATGCCTTCATCTAGTGGAACAGTATTTGTTAATTATTTTGATAGAACTTATTATGGTATGCCTAGTTATTTTAAAAAAATGGGTTATTATACATTCTCAATGCATGCTAATAATAGAGAATATTGGAATAGAGATGTAATGCATAAAACTCTTGGATATATGGATTTTTATGCTAAAGATAATCTTGTTATTCCAGATGATTATGAAAGTGAAGATATAGTTGGACTTGGTCTATCTGATAAATCATTTTTTACTCAAATAATTCCAATTCTTAATAATATTAAATCTTATAATAATAACTATTTTGGGACAATAATAACATTATCTAATCATTCACCATTTAAAGATTTAGAAAAATATGGAGATTTTGATGTAAGTATGAATTATACTTATGAAGATGTGTATGGTAAAAAAGTCACTAGTAATGTACCATATTTAACTTCATCATCAATGGGTAATTATTTAAAGTCTTCTCATTATGCTGATGAAGCATTAGGACTTTTATTTAAAGAATTAAAAGAAAATGGTCTATATGAAAATACAATTTTTATAATATATGGAGATCATGAGGCAAGATTATCTAAGAGTGAATTTAATTTATTATATAATTATGATCCGATTACTAATCAAGTTAAATCAAGTGATAGTGAAGATTACTATGATGTATATGGTTACAATTATGATTTACTTAAAAATACTCCATTTATTATATGGAGTGGGGAAGAAACATTTAATAAACAAATTGAAAAAGTAATGGGTATGTATGATGTTCTTCCTACTATTGCTAATATGTTTGGATTTAAAGAGAATTATTCTTTAGGTCATGATATATTTAGTGGATCAGAAGGAATAGTTGTATTTCCAAATGGAAATGTATTAACTGATAAAGTATATTATAGTGATTTAAATGAAGAATATGTTTCATTTACTAGTGAACCTATTGAAACAGATTATATTGAAAAATTACAAATATATGCTAATAAAGTATTAGAAGTATCTAATGGAATAATTATGCATGATTTAATAAAGAGAGAAGAGGGGAAGATAGGAGAATGCTTAAATGAGTAAAAAACAAGATATTAAAATTATTATTACGTTTATATTGATAGGAGTTATGCTTTTTTCGATTGTTGGATTTAAAGCATATAATGATTTCTTTAAGAATAATAGTCCTACTAAAAAGCTAGTATCACTAGATTTATATGGTTATTCTTTAAAAGAAAGAGATACATCACTATATAAGAGCAATTTTAAGGACTTAGAGCGCATTTTAAATGAAAAGCCTATAAATTATGAAGAATATGCTAAAAGTGCCTCAAAACTCTTTATAATAGACTTATTTACTCTTAGTAATAAACTTACTGGAACTGATATTGGTGGGTTAGAGTTTATTCATAAAGATTTAAAAGATAATTTTAAAGAAAATATGGGAGATACTTTATATAAAAATGTTAAAAGTAATATTGAAGGAAAAAGAACTCAAGTATTACCAGAAGTTGCAAGTATTGATGTAACAAATGTATTTAATACAAAATATACTTATAATAAAAATGAATATGATGCATATATTGTATCTTTAGAATGGACTTATACTAAAGAAAATGATTATGAAAAGAGTATAAAACTTACATTAATAAAAGATAATGATATATTATATATAGTTAAAGGAGAGTAGTTCTATACTCTTTTTTTAAAATAAAAAGATTCTAATTAATAGAATCTTTTATTCTGTGCTTTGTGTTTCTTCTATCTGCTCATTATAAGTTATTTTTTGTTTAACATAAATTGTTAAAGTATCTATTTGATCTAGTATTGTATATACATGTTCTTTTTGAGAACTAAAAGTATAACTATCCAAATCATTAATCTCTTTGTTTGTATCTTTATCAATAAATTTGACACTTAATCCATTTTTAGAAGCATATGTTCTTATTTCATCAAGTGAATAAGATGATAGGTTTTTAAGTGTAGTAACTTTATCTTCTTTATAAGTTTTATCACCTATAATAGTGGTTGTATAAGGATTATCAATATCAAATGATATTTTTGTTATTGCTTTAATACTTGTATTATTTAAATTATTCTTTATAGCATCTTTTATATCTTCTATACTTCCTTTATATGGAATAGTTACTTGTGGATAACCATAGTCTTCTTTATATTTTCCTAAAACAGGATCAAATATTGTAATTCCACCAGTTACATTAACATTATATCCAGCAAGTTGTAATCTTTCTATGTTTACTAAGTTTGTACTATCAGAAATAACCATAGATTTTGCTAAATTGTATAATTTTAATATATCTTTACTAGTTATGTTTGTTTGAAAATTCTTTTTTATTGAATCCATTATTGATAATAATTTATTTGGATCCTTTGTTTTTACAGCAGCATTAGCAATTCCCATTATTATTTTCATTTGATTTTTTCCTCTTGTAAAATCATTTCTCGTTCCTTTATTGTAAGTAGGGCAGTACTGTGCCATTTTATCTCCTATATAACTTCCATCATTAGGCTTATGTCTATTTCTTGCTAGGGCTAATGCTTGTTCTCCATTTAAATGTTGATTTCCTTTTTCAACAAATACTGTTTTGTTTCCCCATTTCCTTGAACTATTTTGTTCACAAATAGAGTAGTCAACTTTAACATCTATTCCGCCCACAGCATTTACTAATTTAACAACTCCTTTAAAGTTGATTTTTGCATAATAATCTATATTTACATCAAATAGGTTTTCAACTGTTTCAACAGCACATGTATATGCACTTCCAAGTGTAGTAGTATTAATTCTTCTATAATTTCCATTTGAACATGCTGTTTTTATGTACATATCTCTTGGAATACTAGTTAGAGTTGCTCTTAGAGTTTCAGGATTAAATGTAACCAACAATAATACATCTGCATTTACTCCTGAAGTAACTCCACTAGTTTCAGAGTCAACACCAATTAATAACATACTAAATGGTTTATCAAGTGATGCAGTTTCACTTTTTATATCTTCATCTTTACTATTGTATTCTTTTTTAGCTGTGTATAAAACTTTAGTTTCTTCTTTTATTTTTTCAAATCCATCCATTCCACTAAAGTTTTCAACATAATCTTTACTTAACCAAGCTGCATTTATTTTTTTATTTTTTAAGGCATGTAATAATTCT
>JAEEGL015136565.1_pt1 | contig 30054 bp, 14 predicted proteins | sample 9134231 | NCBI WGS metagenome assembly JAEEGL01 (sample SAMN16246548, study PRJNA631951) | gut metagenome | biome: gut microbiome; feature: rumen; material: fiber-attached | host: Bos | place: Iran: Karaj | collected 2018-10 | reverse complement strand
TCCAGGTCATGCTCCTGAAGGCCTGATTCATCGATCTTGCCCTTGGATACGAGGAAGTTGTATGCATCCTGGCCGCTGAGCGCTTCATAATCCGTAACGAGCTCATAGCCTGCAGTGGCAACTTCGTCTGCCGTTGTGAACGTTGCTGACTCCATCGTGATTCCGGCTGCATTAAGAGCCGTCTTGATCCTGTTCACCTTTTCTGTGTAATCAGCAAGGCTCTCGCCACTCGTTACTCCTAGCTTGAGGGTACTTCCGTCGAAACTCATCGAATTCTCATCTGTGGTACTAATAAAATCTTCCCCAGCTGTTTTTTTGGCAGCTTTTATCAGATTATACATTTCCTCGGCATCGCTTACCGGTGTTCCATATGAATGATCTGCATTCTCAACAAGAATATAGGTTGGATCATACTTGCTACTGCTAGAATCAAGAATTTCATTTTTCTCTTGTTCAGTTAACTCGGTACGTCCATCTGAAGTGGTATAAGTCTGTACAGGGCCTGCTACTACAGTCCAACCATCTGCTACGGAATAAATCTTTCCGGATGCATCCTTATAACCTATAAGTTTGCCGTCCTGCTCTATCTTTTCGAGATTATAGAATGATCCGTCAGTGGTGGTATCTACGGATTCTCCACCATGAGCCCTTGCATATGCAACAAGTTTCTGAGCAAGACTATTGTCTGCAGCAAGTGTCACATCATTTCCATCTTTATCTTTATATGTCACTTCGCCGCTGATCGTATTTACGTTGAAGCTGACATCTTCCATGCCCTCGAATACTTCTGATGCATCGAGAGTTACATCACCAAGGGTATAATATGTTTCGGTGTTCTTTGTATCACCAGAGTTTGCCTTGTTGATAAGATTCTGCTTAAGAGTGGCAGATACGGTATCAGAGAGAGTTTTTTCTACCTCATTGCCATCTTTATCTTTATAAGTATACGTAATGGTAGGTTCAGAATTACTGTCTGCATATGTAACAGTAAACTTCACGCCGGCCATATCGGTAAGGTCAGCATTATTGAGATCAGATGCTTCTATCTCAACATCTGTACCTGCCAATACATAAGTAGTCTTACTGATAGGAGTCTTCTTGTATGCAGCTTCGTCTTCAGCAGACATAGTTTCATCATTAAGATATGATGTGGTAACAGAAGTCTTGACGCCATTTGCATCGACTTTAGATCTGGTAATCGTTGTTGTAACATTGCCGTCTGCGTCTACAGTTCTGCTTATTGAAGCAGACTCTACTATCTCAACCTTATTCTCAGCCGCGCCGGTAATAAGATCAAACAGTTCCTTATGAGATGTTGTTTCATCATATTTGCGCTCGTAAGGCTGGCCGTTTCTTGTTCCGGTCTGAACAAGGATGGTCTCAGTAGCTTTACTGCCATCTTCATTCAATACATAATTGCCTTCACCGTCGAGTTTATCCTGAACGATGACTGTGAACTGATCCCCATTCAGTACCTGACCTTCACCCTCACCCTCGAACTTAGCGAGATCTGCGCAAGGCTTACCGTCGAGATTAGCACTTGCAACTTCCACACCATGAACAAGTTCAAGTGTAGTCGTGGTAGTAGACTGGATAACTATCCTACCGCCAAGATAACTCTGCTCCTGTGTAGTTGTCTCAACAATCGCGCCTGTGCCGGGTGTGGTCTCATTATCATGGAAATACTGCTCGGTCTGCTCGGCAACTTCCTTGCTGCCTGTTGTTACTTCCGTAGTTGAAGTTGTTGTTTCCTCATGTATCGGCACCGGTTCATTACTTGTTCCATCAGTATATAAACCATAATGAACCGTCTGGTTACCATCCGGATATGTGCCAACTTCCATTTCTGTGAGAGTAGAGGGATCTCTGTCCGTTGATTCAAAGGTAGTGGTGGTTTCAGAAGAAGTCTCGGTAGCAGGATCAACATCCTCGTGGAAGTTAGTTATAATTGCACCGGAAGCATCAGTTATGGTCGATATTTCAGCCCCAAAGTTGTCATCAACAGTATTGACAACTATCTGCTGAATCTCGGCGTCAGTCCCACCGTTGGCTACAGGAGTTACTGTAACAGCAGGGGTAGCGGGTTGCTCGCTGTTATTCACTTCAGGATCCGTGCCCGTGCCGGTAGTACCGGTAGTGCCTGTAGTCATCTCGGTAGCTTCTTCAGCCTGTACTGTCATTGTGCTTCCTGCGAATACCAGGGCACCTGTCATCATGCAAAAGATACCTTCACGTATACACTTGGGGATGTTCTTTGATTTCATAGCTACTCTCTCCTTTTTTAGTTATGAATCTTTGTCCGCATGGTTTCGTTACTCTTGATTATCTAAAATCGCTTTGTTTCGGTAGATTGTTTCGTTGATTTACGAAAATCTACGAAACTTACGAAAACGTTTAAGTAAAGACAACCACAATTTATTCTCTAAAACATAAGACATATTATAACGGCAGAAAAGTCCAGAAGTTTATATGTACTTTTAGCCAAATTATAAAGGGTTTGATTGGGCAAAATGCCCATATTTTGATACCTTGTGACACATTTTGTATAATTCAAATTCATGTCACACAATATCTAGTTTTTGCGCATTTTACGCGGGTTTTCGTGGGTAACATAACTGTAGCACTTAGAAATCGCAATATTTGAACTTTTGCACGAAGTGTAAGTATTTGTGCACGGAATGTGCGATTGTATCAGATTAGAAACATAAAAGTTGGGCGATCCGTGCCCGGACCGCCCGAATATGCTGATTGATTCGTTTAGAATACTACTCCGGAATCTCTATTCCATTGGCGATCAAAGCTTCCCTGTATTTGTCGATAGTTTGGGCTTGGCTGTTGATTGTTTGGGCTTGGGCGTCGATAGTATTATCTTTATCAGCAAGGGCCTTAGCCTGATCAGCGAGCGTGTCTTTTAACTCTTCGATCCAATATTTGGTTGTGTTTCGATCCATGATCCTGAGAGCTTCTGAGAACATACCTATCACCTCCGCCGGGTTTTTTCTGAATTCTGCTATGTCCCGGTATAATGGCAGAAATTCAGGATACTTTTCGATTAGTCTGCATACATGCTCCGTATCTTCATAACTGAAGAATGTGAGCCATGCATCAAGCGTTGTATTGATTTCATTTTGGCTTGATTCACGGTAAGTGTCAAGCGATATATAGGTTACTTCTTCCAGATCCGTGACCCTTGCTCCGCTACTGTATGAAGTTGTTCTCGTATGAATGTACTGTGGGCTGACTGATCTGAATTCTGCAGAGCTTATATCCATTATCACTATCAGCCTGATTGGTTTCATGTCCTTGTAACTGAAGTCCTGCCCTCGCATAGATCTGACATTATTGTACTGTCGCATAGTCATATCAGCCAGATAACAGTTAGTTCTCTCTCCCGGAAATCTGTAGCCTATCCGCTGCATCTCCACATTTGCGATAGATCCGTCTTCAAGTTTGACTATTATGTCCATGACTACCTGACTGCCTTCATCTGTTATCAGAGAACCATCTCTTGGCAGAGGAGATACGACACTGACTCTTTGACCTAAGATGGCTGAGAGCAGGGATTCGATGCGTTCGGGGGCGATATCAGGACGTAAGACATACTGAAAGAATCTGTCCTCGAGTATCTGCAGACTGCGCTTGCCTTCCAGAAACAGCAGGATGCGTTCCCGATCCGTTTCAACAAATGATCTAAACAGATTAAGTGTATCCGGATGGGAATTGATCTCATTTAGGACATCTTCGCGCGATATAGATTCGCCAAAGATATTGTTGACTGTGACAGTTAGTTTTTGTTCCATAGAGTTCCTCCATTGAATGTGTGATGTGGCATACACACAGGACGAACTCCGGGATCCTGATGCGATGCCGTGGTCAATAGTTTTTCGGTGCTGTGAAATACAGAGGTTAATACCTCCGGAGGAAGCAGAAAGCTTCCTCATTTACTCGTGGAAAGAGTGATTATGAATGTAACACAGTTTGAGGAAGAACGCAAGGATTATTGCTCCTTACGCTTCTATCCCCATCGCCTCGGCAATCTTGCGGCGGGTGTAGGCGCCGATGTGCTTTGCGTCCCCGGGATCGAGCCTGTCCAGGTAGATCGGCTCGAGGTATTCTATCTTCACCCTGGTACTCTTTATCCAAGGGAAATGATCCTCGAACACATTGCCTGATCCCGTGATCGCGATCGGAACTATCGGGATTCCGGTCTTGGTAGCGACCTTGAAGCTTCCCTCATGGAAAGGCAGAAGGGTACCCTCGTCATGATTCCTCGTTCCCTCGGGGAAAATAGTGACCGAATATCCGTCTTTTACCAGCTCGATACATCTGAGGATGGACTGAAGGCCCTGCTTGATATCATTCCTGTCGAGGAAGATGCAGTGCATCAGATACATCCAGATATTGAGTCCGGGAACCTTGCGGGTTTCCTTTTTCGCCAGATAGATGGTGGGACGCGGAACCCTCGCGTAAGTGAATACGGTGTCGAAGAAGCTTCTGTGATTTCCTATATATAATACGGGTGTATCCATGGGCACGCGGTCCATCCCGACGATGTCAAGCTTCGCCCCGGCGAGAACGCCGATCACTCTGAATGCCCACTTGACCAGCGGATAGGACACACGGTCCGGCGCTTTGGGCCACTTGAAGCTTATAAGCCACAGCACCAGCTGCACGGGAAGTGATAACACCAGGAATACCACCAAGAATATAAACACCAATATCAATCTGATCATCTGCTCGTTACTCCCGATAATAATAATATGTAGAAAGCGTTCTGCTCGGGTTGGCGAAGTATGTCGCGCCCGGCTTCCGTATCCGATATGTTCAGGCTGCCGTACTGCCCCACATAACAGATGTTGTAGGGGTTGCAGCCCAGGAAATAATGGAGATATCTCTCCATCACGTTTTCGTATTCGTTGCTGCTGACTATGTAGTTAGCCACAGTCAGCCTGGCTATCTCTGACAAAAGCGTGGAGTTCTCGACCGTCCCCGCCTGCTCGCCCATGAGGAAAAGCGCATCACGCCTCTCCGAAGCCATTTTTTCCGCATAGGAACGAAGGCTCGCCATCATGGCGTTGCATATATCCGAATTGGTCTTCTGTTTGGTTGCCAGATATGTCACAACTCCGGTGAACACCACGTTGTCGGACATGTTGTAGTCGGTGCGTCCCGCGCAGTAGTTCTCCACTATCGTACGATAGCTGTAATACCCGGTCGCGCGGTACAGCATCGACGCTGCCTTGAAATACGCATCCGAGTCGATCTTATCAGGGAACTTCGCAGCATACTTCATCGCGCGGTCGGCTGCCTGCAGGCACACGGTCGCGTAAGCGGTATCGACCGTCTGGTACAGATAGCTAAAGTATCCGAGCGCCGATGCAAAAGACAAAGTCGCATCCATATCTATGGGAAGAACACGGCAGGGATTGTCATATCCTTTGCCCTGATCGGTGCTCACTATCCCCTCATACACTCCGCCCGTGGAGGGATCCTGCATCCTGAGCAGCCAGTCGGTCTCCACACGGATCTCGTTAAGTATGTCCGGCACTCCGTCCCCGCTCTCGGGGATATCGGAATCATCCGCAAAAGCATCCGTATTATACTCATACGCTATCAGCAGCGTCTCTATCGTATTGCATCCGCTAACCACATCGCGGTCGCCGGCCTGATTGACATGCCACCCGCCGGTCACATCCAGAGATACCGCCGCATCCTGCTGCAAGGTAACCGGATCGGTATGGCAGGCGCTGTGCGCGCTGTCTCCGGCGTACTTGGAAGCAAGCGATGTCCCGCAGCGGTTTAAGTAATACTGCTTGAGCGCCACATCCAGCATATCCTCATACAGATCCTCTTTTATGGCGAAAAGATAGGAATACCCGATGACATCGGTCTGAACGTAGTATGTGCCTTCCGTGGTCAGATCCGAGAAATCACCGAAATAAAAAGTTTCTCCGCTTCCTGCTTCCGTCTTGGACCTGATATCTCCGGTATAGACCACATCGCCCGTTTCAGCGGATACGATGTTGAAATGCGAGTCCAGTTCCTCGCCCCTGAATATCGCAAGTTTCGGACTGTTCGGCAGGTATCCCAGCTGGTCCACTTCGATATGTGCTTCTACAACGGGCCTCTCGTAATCAAGGTCCGGAGTAAGGCCGAGGCTCGTGATCTGGTTTTCATCGGTGCTTCCGGCCGCAGGCTGGTTTGCCGCGGACGGCCACCAGGGGATATCAGACATGCTGCATCCGGTAAGGGATACAACGAGCAGGGCTGACATCATGCCGGCAAATATTCTCTTTTTCCGGTCGCCGGTTCGTCGGATCATATCACACGCGGTTATAGTTTATGAGACAGCCTTTAAGGATGATCTCTCTTTCCTTGGCGGTCAGATCGCCCAGATGCATCGTGAACTTGACAGGTTCCGATCCGTAGGAAACAGCCTCCCCGTCGCCCGATACACGACGGATCGCATATGCGCATATATCGTCTTCTGCGGATTCCACAGCCTTACGGATATCCGGTATGAAGATGTAATCCAGATTGGCAAAAGGAAGATTATCGGTACTTTCTTCATATATAAAAGGAAGCATTCCCCAGTTGATCAGATTCGAACGGTAACGCTTGGTCGCATACTCGCTCGCGATATTGGCCCATCCGCCCAGAACCTTCTGGCAGCTGGCAGCCTGCTCGCGTGCGGAACCGTCGCCCGGCTTGACCGCATATATCGTGGAGCCGATGCCGGTATTATCTGCAGATACATCCGGGAACTGCTTACGGATCACTTCCGCTACGGCCGCGATCTCGGGTGAGTCAAAAGTGAATGCCTGAACTTCTTTGGCACGGCCCACATATGCGGGATCCTTGCGGCTCAAAGCAAACTCGGCAAGCCCCAGAGGATTCGACCTGTATGAGCTCGTCTCGCCCGAAGGGATCAGTTCATCGGTCGTGGTAACCGGATCGTGGATCTCGGATACAACCTTGAGGAGCAGATTATCGGTAAGCGCACTCATGGCCGGCCAGTCCTTGATGTTGGGACCGAATACGATCTCGGCATCGGGATCGGCTACGCCGTGAGAATCAAATACCCTGTTCTCATATATGGTTTTATCAAAGTGATATGCGTAGTTCGTAAATTCGCCGGTGAACTCCGTAGCGGCCGTGAGCACTCCGCCGTTTGCCGCGGTGGCTGCGATGGATCTCGCATCCATCAGCGCAACGGAAGAGATCTGGCCGTTCTGGAGCTTCGAACCTTCGCGGTTCGGGAAGTTCCTGGTCGAGTGTCTGATTGAAAAAGCATTGTTCGCCGGCGTATCGCCCGCACCGAAGCACGGTCCGCAGAATGCGGTCTTGAGCACTGCACCGGTCTGAAGGATATCGGCTGCGACACCGTTTCTGATGATCTCCATGTATACGGGCATTGAAGCGGGATATACGCTTAATGTGAACCCGTCGGAACCTATGGATTTACCGCGAAGTATATCTCCCGCAGCGCAGATATTCTCAAATCCGCCGCCGGCACAGCCTGCGATGATACCCTGATCCACACAGAGTTTACCGCCGCGTATCTTATCCTGAAGCGAATAAGGTACCGCATTGTCCAGGGAAACCTTGGCTCTTTCTTCCACATCATGAAGGATGTCTTTGAGGTTCTGCTGAACTTCTTCTATGGTATATGTGTTGCTCGGGTGGAAAGGCATCGCGATCATCGGTTTGATCGCACTTAAGTCTACCTCGATCACACCGTCATAATATGCGCACTCACCGGGTTTAAGCTCTTTATAGTCTGCCGAGCGTCCGTGGATATCATAGAACTCCCTGATCTTCTCATCCGTACTCCAGATAGAGGACAGGCAGGTGGTCTCGGTGGTCATTACATCCACGCCGATACGGAAGTCCGCGCTCAGGTTAGCCACGCCGGGGCCTACGAATTCCATTACCTTGTTCTTCACATAGCCTTTTTCAAAAACGGCTCCGATGATGGCCAGTGCCACATCCTGAGGGCCTACGCCCTTGGCGGGTTCGCCGGTCATGTATACGGCTACGACGCCGGGATATGAGATGTCATAGGTCTGGCTTAAGAGCTGCTTAACGAGTTCGGGGCCGCCCTCGCCCACTGCCATGGTACCGAGTGCACCGTATCTGGTATGTGAGTCGGAACCGAGTATCATGCCTCCGCAGGTTGCGAGCATCTCGCGTGCGAACTGGTGAATGACGGCCTGATGAGGGGGAACGTAGACTCCGCCGTACTTCTTGGCACAGCTAAGTCCGAACATGTGGTCATCTTCGTTGATGGTTCCGCCGACCGCACAGAGTGAATTGTGACAGTTGGTGAGCACGTACGGGATGGGGAACTTCTCAAGGCCCGAAGCCCGGGCGGTCTGGATGATGCCGACGAAAGTGATGTCGTGGCTGGTCAGCTTGTCGAATTTGATCTTGAGTTTATCCATGTCACCGGAGGTGTTATGGTCCTTCAGGATCTGATAGGCGATCGTGTTTTTGCGCGCTTCGGCGGGGTCGGGACCCTCAAAAGCAAGAGTTGTCCCGTTTACCAGATAGGCTCCTTTGTCACTTAATTTGATACTCATATTTTTCTCCTGACACTATACGAGGGCGCACGAGGCGCCCTCTGAATCTTTTATTTGCGTATATCTTACTTCAAAACCACCTTGTCAAGGTGCCAGATATCGTCTACATACTCCTGGATCGTACGGTCTGATGAGAACTTGCCGCAGTGAGCCACGTTGAGGATGGCGCTCTTGGCCCAGCCTTCCTCGTCGCGGTACATAGCCTCGATCCTCTTGTGAGCTTCGGCATAGGATCTGAAGTCCTTGAGGATGAAGTAGGTATCTGCCTTGGATGAGCTTAAGGTGTTGAGCAGTGAGTTGTACAGCGGTCTGAACAGATCCGGATTCTGAGGCTCAAATGTGCCGTTGATCAGCTGCATCAGGACTCTGCGGACATCGGGATCGTTGTTGAAGATCTCGTTGGGATCATATCCGCCGTAATTCTCATAATGAATGACTTCATCGGATGTAAGACCGAAGATGACAGCATTCTCCTCGCCTACTTCCTCTACTATCTCGACATTGGCACCGTCCATGGTACCCAGGGTGATCGCACCGTTTAACATGAACTTCATGTTACTGGTACCGGATGCCTCCTTGGAAGCGGTGGAAATCTGCTCTGATACATCAGCCGCAGCGAAGATCCACTCAGCGTTGGATACACGGTAGTTCTCGATGAATACGACCTTGAGTTTGCCGCCGATGGCCGGATCGTTGTTTACCACATCCGCTACGGAGTTGATGAGTTTGATCGTAAGCTTGGCATTTGCGTAGCCCGCAGCCGCTTTTGCACCGAATATGAATGTTCTGGGATAGAAATCCATGTCGGGGTGCTCTTTTAACTCATTATACAGATGCATCACGTGCAGGATGTTCATCAGCTGTCTCTTGTACTCATGCAGACGCTTAACCTGAACGTCGAAGATGGATCTGGGATCTACCTCGATGCCGTTATGCTCGAGGATATATTTGGCAAGGCGCACCTTGTTCTGATACTTGATGTTCATGAACTCGTGATGAGCCTTCTTGTCATCGGCATAGATGGCGAGTTTCTTCATGGCAGGCAGATCGGTGATCCACTCGTCTCCGATATGATCTGTGATCCATGCAGCCAGAAGCGGGTTGCCGTGGAGCATGAAACGACGCTGGGTGATACCGTTGGTCTTGTTGTTGAACTTCTCGGGCATCATCTCATAGAAGTCGCGAAGAGTCTCTTTCTTCAGGATCTCGGTATGGAGACGAGCCACGCCGTTTACGGAATAGCCGGCTGCGATAGCGAGGTGAGCCATCTTGACCTGTCCGTCATAGATGATCGCCATCTTCGCGATCTTTTCCTGATTGCCGGGATACTCGGTCTCGATCTTAAGCACGAATCTGCGGTTGATCTCCTCGATGATCTGATAGATACGGGGCAGGAGTCTGGAGAAAAGCTCGATAGGCCACTTCTCGAGAGCTTCCGCCATGATGGTGTGGTTGGTATATGCGCAGGTCTTGGTAGTAACATCCCACGCTTCATCCCATGTGAGATAATACTCATCCATCAGGATACGCATGAGCTCGGCAACAGCCACTGTCGGGTGGGTGTCATTAAGCTGGAATGTGACTTTCTCATAGAACTTGCGAACATCGCTGTGCTTACGCATGTATTTCTCAACTGCTTCCTGAACGGATGCGGAGATGAAGAAGTACTGCTGTTTGAGTCTCAGTTCCTTGCCTGCATAGTGGTTGTCGTTGGGATAGAGTACCTCGGTGATGTTGCGGGCGAGGTTCTGCTGCTCAACGGCTTTCTGATAATCGCCCTTGTCAAAAGAATCGAGAGAGAAGCACTCAACGGGCTCGGCATCCCAGATACGCAGGGTATTGACTATGCCGTTGCCGTATCCGACTACGGGCAGGTCATAGGGAATGGCCGTTACCGACTGATAGCCTTCCTGATGGAAGTTGTTTCTGCCGTTCTCATCGACATCGACTGCCACATAACCGCCGAACTTAACGGTCTTGGCATATTCGGGACGTCTGAGTTCAAAAGGATTGCCGTTCTCAAGCCAGTGATCCGGAACCTCTACCTGATATCCGTCCCTGATCTCCTGCTTGAACATGCCGTAGTGATATCTGATGCCGCATCCGTATGCGGAATAGCCGAGTGTTGCGAGTGAATCGAGGAAGCATGCCGCAAGACGGCCCAGACCGCCGTTACCGAGTGCCGGATCGGGTTCCTGATCCTCTATGAGATCCAGGTCGAGTCCCAGTTCATCAAGAGCTTCCCTTACCTTCGCATCAGCCTTCAGATTTATGATACTGTTGCCCATCGTACGTCCCATGAGGAATTCCATGGAGAGATAGTAAACTGTCTTGGGATCCTGCTCTTCGTATTCCTTCTGAGTAGTCATCCAGTGATCTATGATCGCATCCTTAAGCGCATATGCTACGGACATGTACAGCTGCTGGGGAGTAGCCTCTTCAAGGGATTTCCTGAACAGCGTCTTCACGTTGTAGATAACGCTCTGCTTGAACATCTCCTTGTCAAACCTGGGAGCAGGTGACACGGTCTTCTTCGTTGCAGTTTTGGTTGATGAGCTTTCTGTTTTCTTAGCGGGCATATTAAACCTCCTGTTTACTTACTTCCGGTCTGCATGTCTTATACGGACTTTTCTATACAGATCGTAGCTTTTTCTCCGTTTATATTCCACTCTTTGGATACAGCCAGCGTTTCATCCGCAGTGATGGCTTCAGCCAGCACCTTGGTGGATATGGCATCATTGTTTTTATTGACTATTCCGAAGATCCGGTCATTGCCGCATATCGATACTCTGATATGGTCCATGACCTCGAGACCGGAATCACGCCTCATGGTCTGGATCTTGGAGATAACCTCGGCCACGAAGCCTTCCTCGATGAGTTCGGGCGTCAGGTTCGTATCCAGAACAACCGTTACGGCGTTGTCAGCCTGGGTGACCATGCCTTCCTTCTCGGTAACATCTATGAGCAGATCTTCCTCAGCGAGTTCGATCGTCACACCGTCTACTTCAAATGTGATCTTGCCCTCGCTCTTGAGCTCCGCCATTGCAGCACTTCCGTCCACGTTGGTCAGGTACTCTCTGATGCCGCCCAGCTGCTTACCGTACTTGGGACCTACCGTCTTAAGCTGAGGCTTGAAGGTATAACCTGTCATGTCGGACAGATCATCCTTGAAGATCACTTCCTTCACATTGAGCTCGTCCTCGATGACCTGCTTATAGGAATCCTCAAGCTCGAGCTGTGCCTTGACGAACATGCGTGACAGCGGCTGACGGTTCTTGATATTTGCCAGGTTACGTGCAGCGCTTCCCATTGCCTTGATATGAATGATCTCATCCATTACCTGCTCGAGCGCGGTATCGATGAAGGATTCGTCCGCTACCGGATAATCGCACAGATGTATGGATTCGGGAGCGGAAGCATCCACGCTTCGTACCAGGTTCTGATAGATGTTCTCCGTGATGAACGGAACCATGGGTGCTGCGATCTTAGCGGTCTGAGTGAGCACGGTATACAGGGTCATGTATGCATTGATCTTGTCCTGCTCCATGCCGCCTGCCCAGAATCTCTCACGGCATCTGCGCACATACCAGTTACTGATCTCGTCAACGAGTTCGTCGAGCACGCGCGCTGCCTCTGGTATGCGATAGTTGTTCAGATGATCGTCCACGGCCTTGATAGCGGTATTGAGTCTGGAGAGGATCCACTTATCCATGACTGTCAGCGAATCTCTGTCAAGACTGTACTTCGTGGGATCGAACTGATCGATCTCGGCATACAGCACATAGAAATAATATGTATTCCACAGGGTACCCAGGAACTTACGCTCTTTTTCCTGAACGGCCCTGCCGTCGAACCTGTTGGGCAGCCAGGGTGCGGAATTGATGTAGAAGTACCATCTTACGGCATCTGCGCCGTATGTGGCGAGCGCCTCGAAAGGATCCACGGCGTTGCCCTTAGACTTACTCATCTTCTCACCGTTCTCGTCCAGAACCAGACCGAGCACGATGACGTTCTCATAAGGAGACTTGTTGAAAAGGAGTGTGGACTCCGCCATCAGTGAATAGAACCATCCTCTGGTCTGATCCACGGCTTCGGATATGAACTGAGCCGGGAACTGAGCCTCGAATAGATCCTTGTTTTCAAAAGGATAATGATGCTGCGCAAAAGGCATCGCACCGGAGTCAAACCAGCAGTCGATAACCTCGGGAACCCTCTTCATCGTGCCTGAGCACTCCGGACACGGAACTGTCACTTCATCTATATAAGGACGGTGAAGCTCGACTTCTTTCGCATCCTCTCGTCCGCTTAATTTGGCCAGTTCTTCTCTGGAGCCGATGCAGATCTGCTTGCCGCAGTCAGGGCACTCCCAGATATTCAGAGGAGTTCCCCAGTAACGGTTACGGGATACGCCCCAGTCCTGGATGTTTTCCAGCCAGTTGCCGAAACGTCCCTCTCCGATCGTCGGAGGGATCCAGTTAACGGTCTTGTTATTGGCAACCAGGTCATCTCTGACAGCGGTCATCTTGATGAACCAGGATTCTCTTGCGAAGTAAAGCAGAGGAGTGTCGCATCTCCAGCAATGAGGATATTCATGCTCTACCTTGGGTGCGGAGAAAAGAAGACCTCTTCCGTCGAGTTCCTTAAGAACTTCGGGATCGCAGCTTATCGCACCTGCCTTGACTTCTGCCTCGGTGGGCTTGCATCTCATTCCGGCAAAAGGAGTCTCATCCCTCATCACGCCGTGCTCATCCACCATCTGGACAAAAGGAGCGTCGTATTTACGTCCTACTCTCGCATCGTCTTCACCGAAAGCGGGAGCGATATGTACGATTCCGGTACCGTCGGACATCGTTACATAGTCATCGCAGTATACGAAGAATGCTTTCTTATGCTGCTTTTCAACGGAATCGGCAGCACACTTGTAGAGCGGCTCGTATTCCTTGTACTCAAGGTCCTTACCCGTAAACTTCTCGATGACTTCGTATACGGGAGTACCTTCCTCGTGCTCGAGCACGCCAAGCACGGTATCGGCCAGAGCCTCTGCGAGGATATAGGTGTTGCCGTCGCAGGCTTTGGCACGGATATAGGTATCTTCGGGATTCACGCACAGAGCGATGTTGGATGCGAGCGTCCAGGGTGTGGTCGTCCAAACCAGGAAGTAGGCATCATCATCTTTGGCCTTGAAACGTACGATAGCGGTACGCTCTTTTAATGTCTTATAGCCCTGGGCAACCTCGTGAGATGAAAGAGGGGTGCCGCAGCGGGGGCAGTAAGGCACGATCTTGAAGCCCTTGTAGAGCAGGCCCTTGTTCCAGATCTCCTTGAGCGCCCACCATTCGGACTCGATGAAATCGTCATGATAAGTAACATAAGGGTCATCCATGTCAGCCCAGAAGCCGACCGTACCGGAGAAATCCTCCCACATGCCCTTATAGTTCCATACGGACTCCTTGCACTGACGGATAAAAGGATCCAGCCCGTACTCCTCGATCTGCTCCTTGCCGTCCAGCCCGAGCTTCTTCTCAACCTCAAGCTCTACGGGAAGACCGTGGGTATCCCAGCCCGCCTTGCGGGGAACCATATAGCCCTTCATGGTGCGGTATCTGGGGATCATATCCTTGATGACACGGGTAAGCACGTGTCCTATATGCGGCTTGCCGTTTGCCGTGGGAGGTCCGTCATAGAATGTATAAGTGGGACAGCCTTCCCTGATCTTCATGGATTTCCTGAAGATGTCGTTGTCTTTCCAGAATTGCTCGACTTCCTTCTCCCTTACGGTGAAATCGAGGTTAGTGTCTACTTTGCGGTACATTTGGAAAATCTCCTCGTTTTAATATATTTATCCTTATAAACTCAACATTATCAGTTTACAACATACGCTACCCGTTTGAAAGTCAAACTTGATGCTCAATTCATGCCGCACTTCTCAAGAAGTGCGCTGATTCCCTGCTCATAGCCCTTTTTATCGCGTACATACGAATATGTGTGATCGGCTCCGGGAACGATCAGCATCTTGCGGTACGGAGTGTGGAGAGTGGCTCTGTAAAGGCTTCTTCCCATCCACAGCGGTACGCAGGAATCCTCCGCACCATGTACGAAGAATATCGGGAGCATCATCTCATCGGCTGCGAAGAACGGTGCAGCCTCATTCATGTCAAATCCCAGGAAAAGCCTGCAAAGAGGCTTCGCGAACTGCATCACATACCAGAGGATCGACTTGGGCAGTTTGGAGAATTTATGGGCCGTGTCAAGCATCTGGGCTTCTGCGACAGCGTATCCGCAGTCATATACCAGGCCTTTGACGTTATCGGGCAGGCCGTTTACCACAGCCAGATATATCGTGGCGGCACCCATGCTCCATCCGTGAAGCAGTATACGGCAGTCGCTTCCCGCGATCTCGATGATCTTGCCCACCCAGCGGGATATATCGTTCTGCTCTCTTGCACCGAACGTGATGAAGCTGCCTTCGCTGCGGCCATGTGTTCTCTGATCGATTATCAGCAGGTCAAACCCCTTATCCAGGTAATAGTCTGCGAAAACCACCAGGTCGCGGTATCCGGATCCGCCGTATCCGTGAGAAAGGAGTACGACATTTACGGACTCTGCCGGATCTCTTTTTACTTCCTTATTATGAACATAGTGGGCATGGAGAACGAGTCCGTCCTCGGACATGATATCGAGTTCCTCGGTCTCCTGCTTCTGTACCCTGGCGATATTCTTACGCCTGAGGTAATCCATGTGCATCGCATCCATGGATTCGATCTGTCCGGGCTTCTCGGCCTTGGGTTTACGTCTGGTGAAATTGTTCTTAAGGACCCAGCCTGCCGCTCCGGTCATCACGGTACTCATGCCTATCAGCGTTCCGCCTATCAGAATACCTAAGTCACGTTTTTTCATAATCAGATATGCTCCTTCTAGTCATTATCCCCGTCTCCGGGATCATCTTCATCATCTATACGATTATCTTCGTCGTATACGTTATCTTCGTAATCTTCATCGTAATCTTCGTCGTCATCTTCATCATAATGACGTTTTTTGGACAGCGCCCATGCGCTTGCATAGGACGAATGCTTGACCACGGATTTCGCAGCTTCGCGGTTCTGTGCCGCGATCTCGGCCATGGCGGCGGAGTGATTTACGATCCTGGACGATATCCTGGCAGCCAGCATCTCGCCTATCTGCTCGGGCGTTACAGGACCCTCGGGCTCTGCCTCTGGCATCTTGATCGCTACTTCGAGTTTCTCGGCCTTGGTCCTGGTGTCCTTGTTTTCCTCATCCTCTATGGGTCTGTTCTTCAGATCGTCTTTGGATCCGCTCTCTATCTGGTCCACGATCCTGGCCACGTGCTCACGCTTCGCTTCACGCCCGAATCTGGCCCTGTACAGTATATATATGGCATCTTCCCTGATACCGCGTATCATTTCATCAAACATATCATATGCCATGAATTTATACGCGACAAGGGGATCCTTGCCCGAGTAGTTCTGCAGATTGATGCTGGTCTTCAGCTGGTCCATATCCTCGATATGGCGGGTCCACTTGGAGTCGATGCACTTAAGGAGTACGACCTTCTCTATCTCATCGACATTATCGGTGTGTCCGAACTCGCCGATCTTGCCCTCATACAGATTGAGAGCCTCAAGCTTGAGCTGGATCTCCAGCGACTGGCGGTCGTTACCGTCGAGTCTGTCTCTGGACATGGGCTTAAGCGGTATGAGCGGCAGGAGCAGGGCATTCAGTTCACCGAAATCCCACATATCCGGTTCGTCTTCGGTACCTTCACCCACGACCATGCTCACGGCATCGAGGATCGCATGCTCTATCAGACGGCAGATGCTGGGATGAATGGAATCCTCCGTGAGGATACGCTCCCTCTCCTCATATATGATCTCACGCTGCTCGTTCATGACCTTATCGTACTCAAGAACGTTCTTACGCTGTCCGTAATGGTTGAACTCAACCTTGCCCTGTGCACGCTCGATCGTGTTGTGCAGCGATTTGTGCTGAAGCCTCTCACCCTCCTTGAAACCGAGCTTGTTGTAGATCGCGATCATTCTCTCGGAGCCGAAATGTCTTAAGATCTCGTCATCGAGGCTTATGATGAACTGGCTGGCTCCCACGTCGCCCTGTCTGCCCGAACGGCCTCTGAGCTGATCGTCTATACGTCTGGACTCATGGCGCTCTGTACCTATGACTTTAAGGCCGCCGGCCGCACGCGCTTTTTCATCGATCTTGATATCGGTACCGCGGCCTGCCATGTTGGTCGCGATGGTCACGGCCCCGAATTCGCCCGCATGGGATACTATCTCTGCTTCTATATCCAGATATTTGGCATTTAAGACGTTATGCTCAATGCCTTCTTTTCTCAGATGCTCACTTATCTCTTCGGAGCCTTCGACAGATACCGTACCCACGAGCACGGGCTGGCCTTTTTCATGAGCCGCTTTAATCTCATCGATCACGGCTTTGATCTTCTCATCGTGTGACTTATATACCGCATCGGGATAGTCGATACGCTGGATCGGACGGTGTGTCGGCACGGTAACAACGTCCATGAAGTAAACGTCACGGAACTCCCGCTCCTCGGCACGTCCGGTACCGGTCATACCGCCCTTTTTCTTGTATTTATTGAAAAAGTTCTGGAAGGTGATGCTCGCTATCGTGATGGATTCCTGATTGATCTTCAGACCTTCCTTGGCTTCAAGAGCCTGGTGGAGTCCGTCCGAGAATTTACGGCCTTCCGCGGCACGTCCGGTAAAGCTGTCTATGATCAGGACCTGTCCGTCCTTGACCATGTAATCGACGTCTTTCTCCAGCAGGTAGTTCGCTCTGAGCGCGATATTGATATGATGGATGATCTCCAGGTTCTCGGGATCGGCGAGGTTTTCCACATGGAAGAATTCCTCGGCCTTCTTAACACCCTGATCGGTCAGGTTTATGATGTTGTCTTTTTCATTGGCGTAAAAATCGCCAGTCTCTTCGGCTGCTCCGTCGAGGATGTACTCGATCTTCGATCTCTCCTCGGGAACCTCGCCGCGCTCAAGGGTCAGCACGAAACGGTTGGCGGGCTCGTAAAGGCTTAAGTCCTGGTCGTTTCGGCCGGAGATACGAAGCGGCATCCTGGCCTCGTCGATCAGGACCGAGTCGACCTCGTCTATGATGCAGTAGTGGAGATCACGAAGCACCTGCTCTTCTTTATATATGGCCATGTTGTCGCGCAGGTAATCGAAAGCGAGCTCGTTGTTGGTAACATATGTGATATCGCAGGCATACTGCGCCTTGCGTTCTTCCTGCGGGGTATCCTTGGTCACGCAGCCCACGGTAAGTCCCAAAGCATTGTGCACCACGCCCATCTCTTCGGCGTCACGCGCAGCCAGATAATCGTTACAGGTCACGACATGCACGCCCTTGCCTTCGAGCGCATTGAGGTATGCGGGAAGAAGACAGGTCTGGGTCTTGCCTTCACCGGTACGCATCTCGGCAACACGGCCCTGATGAAGGATTATCCCGCCCATGATCTGCTCCAGGTAGTGACCGGTATGGCGTACGCGGTTGGTTGCCTCGCGGACGACCGCATAAGCATCGACCAGGATGTCGTCGAGCGTCTCGCCGTTCGCAAGTCTCTCCTTGAACTCCAGATGCTTGTTCTTTAAGTCCTCGTCGCTGATCATGGCGGTCATGGGTCTGAGCACGTCGATCTTATGCACGAGCGGCAGGATGAGTTCTATCTCATGGCGGCTGTGCTGACTAAGTGATACCGTATTCTGTTTTGTCGATTTCTTAGTCTCTTTCATTGCCGGGACATCAAATGATTACAGCGAATCTCTCCCCAAAAGTTCTTTGTATGAAATAAATATCTCTATATATCCGGCTGCATACGATCCCATGTCGTAGGGTGGATAGATCAGGATGATGCCATCTTCCGTAAACTCGATATTGCTCGTCTCAAAAGATGCCTCCTCATATGCCTGATCGTATATCTCGCCCGCATCCTCCGAAAAGTACGGGGAATCATCGTATGAGTAACTCAAGAAATCTTCCTTGGTCTTTTCAGCGACAAGTTTCTTGAACTCTTCCTCGGTACCTGTATAGAAATCAGTGAGTTCCAGATTCTCGCCCGTATTCAGGTCAAACAGGTACTGGTTTCTGTTGGGATATCCGTGTGCTCCGCCTCCGTACCAGTAGCCGCTCATATCGACGGTCATATAGTGATCGCCTATCAGATGCACTCCGCCAACGTTCAGATCATCGGTAACACGGCACTGCCATGGAGATTCCTTATGATAATCGCATTCCGAATCATCCACGACATTGGGAAAACCAAGTGCCTCGTCCGGCTCCATAAAGAACTCCATCTTCTCTCTTAAGAAAGCATTGATCACATCGGCCTTCGGTGAGATCGAAGAGTCGATCACCATGCACTCCGCGTATTTCTGATAAAGGGGAACACCACAGTAAGGACATTCATATGATTCAGAATCGTAATCCACGGTTCCGTAATCGTATATGTCTATCTCTTCGATCGTGCAGCCCGTATCGTATACGTTGAGCCCGTCGCCGTCATCTTCCATGCATACCCACTTAAGACTGTGATCATCTTCATCAAAAGCAATGATATAGATACGCCCGTTTATTATCCTGAAGCCGTCGATACCGGGCGAGTATGACGCTCCGGGCATTTTCTCGACATCATAGAGCGTTTCGGTCTTCCCGGTCGCGGAATCATACGCGCAGACATAGTTATGGGTGCGGCCGTAAACCTCGGTATCTTCATAACTGTAATAGAGTTTGCCATCATACAGCATGAGCATATTGAGAGACAGATAACGTGTCGCTATCCCTGTCGTCTTACCGCTCTTCAGATCGTACTCATATATGGTCACGTTGGGATCCTCATCGCTGTCGGTGTAGTAGATCTTCTCCGAGTCATACTGCGGGATATAAGAGTAAGGTTCAACCTCAAGATCCAGTTCATTGACGGTGCCGTCGCTCATGATCTGGTAAAATCCATCATCACCGACTCCGAGTACCCATCCGCACTCGGCTAAAGTGCGCGAAAACGAATCCCTGCCCGTCGTGTCATACCGGGTAGGAGCGAGGGGATTGAGATTCCGGCGTTCGGCGGCATCGAGCACGTCCTGCGCACCCGTATCGACCCTGACGAAGTCTTTGGCATCTTCGTCATAACTGAAAGCCATTTCTTCTTTTCCGCCGAATTGTCCGTCCGAAGTATTACTGAATGATACGGTGAAACGGAAAAGTCCGTCATAGAAACCGTAGCTGTCTAAGAAAGACTTATCATCGGGATTCGACTGCCACAACAGATAGGGGGTATGATCGGTCGTATCTATGGCATATACGACATAACAATAGTCCGATGCGCCATCGAATTTCAGATAATCGTTGAAATACAGAAACCTTCCGTCATCCGCACATACGGTAGCGCATGCATACTGACTGACGGGATCATAGATATGGACAAATTTTTCCGTATTCCCTTTCATCTGCTCATTCAGCTCGCTGAAACTGAGCGACCTGATCACCTCTCCGGATGCGCTTACGGTAAAGAAACGTTCCGTGCCGTTGTCTCTGAGAAGCAAATAAGTGTCGTCGGAAACATATGACGATTCTCCCCCATTGCCCGATGCCAGGTCATGAAGATGGTTCAGGATATCAGACCCACCGGTTTTACCCGATGAACCTGAACTCACCGGTTCTTCCGCAGGCTGTTCGGGTTCAGCCGCAGTCTCGGGTTCAGTGGGTAGGTCCGGAGTTTTTTCTCCGAAAGAGCACGCCGTCAAGCCGAGCACCATCACACCGGTAAGAAGCAGTGCTGTGGATTTTTCGATAAGGTCAATTCGCTTCATTTCTTTATTATTTCCTCAGATGAGTGATGTCAGATTGTTGCACAGTTCTATGCATCTGTCGAACAGTTCGTTTAACTTCTCTTCGCTGAAGTTCTCGGCCCCCGCCTTCTCTATTCCGAGAGCCATGTTGCTGATGCGCTCGGCCCCGACCATGCCCGCTGCCGTTTTGATCGAATGTACGGTGATCATGACATCATCCATGTCATCGCTGTTCTTATAGTTCCTGGTGGCTGCGATGGTCGGTTTGATCGAATCTGCAAAAGCTCTCAGCGCATTCAGATATATCTTGGGAGTTCCGCATCTCTTAACGCCTTCGACAGGATTTAAATCTATCAGCGCATACAACGCCTCCGGCAGTACCGTTCCGTCTGCAGCAGCTGCAGTGGATCTTCCGGATCCCGCAGAAGCCCCCGGATTCTCGTCCCTGTCATCGGATGCCGCGTTTACTTTTTCCGGAGGAAGATATGACCGGATCATCTCCTCGAGTCTCTTTGAGTCGATGGGTTTGGTGAGATAATCGTCAAATCCGGCTTCGAGATATTGCTCGCGGGCACCGGAGATAGCATTGGCGGTCAGACAGACAAAAGGCGTACCGTCATTGATGTTTTCCCCGGATTCACGGATCTCTTTCAGAGCCTCGATACCATCCTTATCAGGCATCATATGATCGAGGAAGATCATATCGTATCTGTTCTTCAGGGCAAGTTCTATGCCCTCATCAGCGCTTCCCGCCGTATCGATCTTAAGCTCGGTCGGTTCAAGAAGCGAAGTGAATACGAGCAGGTTCATCGGTGTATCGTCAACAACCAGGATCCTGGCATCGGGTGCGGTAAACTGTCTGTGATACCCTTCCTTGTGCGCGAGCGTCTTCCTGTATGCGGTCTCATAGTCGCCGATGGGTTCCCAGTCTCTTACTCGCTGGATCAGGTCGAATGAGAATTCCGAGCCCTCTCCGTACCGACTGCTTACATTAAGCCGGCTGTTCATCAGCTCCAGCAGGCTCTGAGTGATCGCCATTCCGAGGCCTGTTCCTTCGATGTTACGATTTCGCTTTTCCTCTATACGTTCAAACTCGGAAAAGAGCCTGTTCATATCTTCTTTTTTGATCCCGATGCCGGTATCTTTGATCTTCACATGGAGCATGATCTCATTTTCACTGTATTCCAGACGGTCATGCGACATGGAAAAAGTCACGCTTCCGTGCTCGGTGTATTTCACGGCATTGGTCAGAATGTTCGTGATGACCTGCCGGATCCTGACATCATCTCCGAAAAGCTTCTCGGGAATGTTCTTATCGATATTCAGGATCAGATCCAGTCCCTTCTTATCTATTCTGGGTCTGACCATATTGACGAGGTCATTTAACATTGAGGCAAGCTCATAATCAGCGGGAATGATCTCGAGTTTGCCCGATTCGATCTTGGAGAAATCAAGGATGTCGTTGACGAGTCCGAGGAGTGTTTGTCCGGAGGATCTGATATTCTCGGAGTAGCTGATGATGTTCTCATCCCTGCATTCGCGCAGCACCACTTCGTTCATGCCCAGGATCGCATTTATGGGCGTCCTGATCTCATGCGACATATTTGAAAGGAATGCGGATTTGGCTTCGCTAGCCGCAAATGCCCTCTCTGACAGATCTATCAGGTTGTCTCTCTCTTTTTTCTCCTGATCTATGTTCTCGAGCATCCACAGGACATGGGAAACTTTGCCTTCCGGCGTACGCTCGCTGACAAGGAGTCTTGCACGGACCCAGATATTGCCGTAACTTAAATACTCGACCGTCGCGATATCGGTATCCTTCATGCGCTCGTCAATGGTGGACAGATCCGAGAATTCGACGGCAGCCTGCTTGGTAGGGCTTTCGGGCAGACCGGTCATGATCCCGGCAAAAATCTCCTTCATGTTGCCGTCGCAGGATTCGACTGCTTTGGCGATAGCCGGATTCACATTCTTGATGCCGGTCACGGAATTGTTGATCACATCCAGATCGCACAGCGACATATAGATATCCGCCGATGAACTTAAGATCGATTGCAGGTTGTCGGCGAGAACGGTCCTTTTGCCGGTCCTTAACATGATCACGGTAAAGATAACGAAAGTCGCTATGATCGCAAAGCCGCTCGTGACAGCAAGGATGAGCAGCGGAAATGTCAGTTTTCTTGAATCGACAACGGATATACTGTACCAGTCTTTGCCGATCGGGACACCGTATACCGTATAATTATCACCCTGATACCTGATGTCGGTAAAGTCATTTTCCGAATTGAGAACACTTGTCAGAACAAGATTTCCGAAGGTTCCGGTCTCCTCCAGATAATTCTTCGCACGCTCATCGATATCGGAGTGAGCTACCACGAGACCGTTGCCGCTTATGACCATACGCTTGGTCTCTGCATCTTTTCCCACATTCTCTTCCGTTATCTCCTGAATCCTTCCGAGCGTGATATCGACAGCTACGACATTCTCCCCGTCAGGAAGAGCCTTCGCTATGGTCATGACCACTTCTTCGGAGTACAGATCAAAATACGGATTGATCAGGACTATATTGCCTTTATCGGCGACAGCCTCAAGATACCAGGGCCGTTCCTGGGGAACATAGTCTTCGCCGGGATCCCAGCCGGATCCGTCAAAATATCTGTCTCGTATACAGCCGTAGATTCCGGTCGTTGCGGGCAGAATGGAGTTCTGGATGGTATTCGTTTCATATGTAAGATATTCCAGGATCTCTTCATCGGTCCGGTTTTCGGAAAGCATTTTCCTGACCATGTATTCGGCAACATCGATAACATCCGTACCGGTGGACAGATAAATATCTACTTCTTTGGCGGAGTTGATCGCGCTTATCTCACTCTCGGTCTGCAGGCTCCTGGTAACGAAATTCCTTAAGAGCATGTTGTAGACAAGGATCAGTGCCGCAAACGATAATGCGAGCAGCACAAATATCAGCGCGCGTCTGGGGCCGTAATGCTTTATGATCGCTGTAATGGGGATTCTGCTCTCTTTGATCGAATTCCTGTTTCCTTTACTCATAATCCGGTCATCTTTTCCTTCTGTCCTGATGTATCATATAGTATTCCTTCTTATCGGCATACATGGCCTCATCTGCCCGGTTGAATACGGTGGTGTATTCTTTATCAGCAGCCTTATCGAAAAATGCATATCCCATGGAGATAGCCGCTTTTTTCAGATTTCTCCTGAGTTCCTTCATCTTATCCTTCGGATCGTTTTCATCCAGTATGGCGACGAACTCATCTCCGCCGATACGGTATACGGTATCTATTCCGAATACATGTCTGAGCGCGTCGGCAACCTCCTCTATCACACGGTCGCCGGCCTCGTGGCCCTCTTCATCATTGATCGTCTTCAGATGATTGATGTCAAACACGGCTACGGTAAATGCCGCGGTACCCTCCGCTATCTCTTTATTTATGCGTTCAATATGTTCCTCGTATGATGCGCGATTCTTAAGACCGGTCAGGCCGTCAAAATATGCCTGAGCTCTGATAGCGGTAATCTGTTTACGGAGAGTATCCTGCATTGAGCTGACTTTATCGCCTATGACGGAGATCTCGTCCACTGCATTTTCCATATCGGCAGGATCCACGGTTTCGGTCCCTGCTACCAGCAGAGCTTCCGGGGATACTTCGCTGACCAGAGTCTCGATCCCCTCGGACAGCCTGTTCATCTCCTTATAGATCCGTGTAAAGCCGATCCTGTAACGGGCGGCGATCATGGATGCGATGATTATGCTGAACACAAGCGCAACGGTGATTATGATTATAATCGTCCATATATGGCGAGAGATCTGGTACTCATACCATTCGGCACTGAAATCGACTGCCACGATGCCTGCGACTCCGCCGGCGGAATCAAATACGGGTGAGTATGCGCTGTAAAACCTGCCCCATTCATCCTCGTAGGGTTCCTCATCCACAGCTGAGGTTCCCTTAGCAGCCTGACCGAGCGCGGGAGTATATACGATGGGACTGCCGAACTCTCCGGGATCTTCTATAGTCGGATCGACGCTGAATACGAAGTTCCCGTCACCCAGGTCACGGATGCAGTAGATATATTCCAGTTCTATATTGTCCTGAAAATATGTGAGTGTCTTAAGAACGCTCTGATATTCCGGAGTGTCATAATCTTCCTTTTGGATCTCTTTCAGTTCATCTCCGTCCAGCATGTCCGCAGCGGTAGTGGAAATATCGAGCATACGGTCCCGGATCAGAGCCCGCATCGCATTCGCGGACTGATGCGTCAGAACGATTCCCAGGAATGTATTGAAGAGGATCAGTAAAATGCTGACAAGTATCAGCGTTTTTCCTGTTTGATTTATCTTTTTCATATTGTGCCTCCGCACATAGTCATAGATAGTATATTATACTAAAAATCAAGTGTTTTTTCAAATAAGAGGGGTGCAACATATACATTTACATTACCGGGAAAGTCGCGGTAAAATCAGATGGTTTGAAACTTACGGGAGAATACTTATGAATAAAGACAAACTTAAACCGATGTTATTCAGCAACCTGAAGCACTACAGCCTGAAGCAGCTGGGCACAGATGTAGTTTCGGGTATCATAGTGGCCATCATCGCATTGCCGCTTTCGATCGCACTTGCACTCGCCTCGGGCGTGGGTCCCGAAGAAGGCCTGTATACCGCGATAGTGGCAGGATTCATCATAGCTTTCCTGGGTGGCAGCCGCGTACAGATCGCCGGGCCGACCGCAGCTTTTGCGACCATCGTCGCCGGGATAATCGCCAGGAGCGGCATGGAGGGCATGATGCTCGCCACCATCATCGCGGGCGTCATCCTGGTACTCATGGGGGTTTTACGCCTGGGCGGACTCATCAAATTCATCCCCTATACGATCACCACAGGCTTTACATCGGGGATCGCCGTTACGATCGTCATCGGTCAGATAAAAGACTTCCTGGGGTTAAGTTATCCCGCCGGCACCGTCACGATCGAAACCACGGAAAAACTTGCAGCCATCGGTCATAACATAGGGACCTTCAACCCCTACGCTTTACTGGTCGGAGCTATCAGCCTCGCGATCCTCATCATCATGCCGAAGATCACCGAGAAGATCCCCGGATCTCTGATCGCGGTCATTGCGGGAATCCTGATCGTTAAGCTAAGCGGCATACCGGTCAACACGATCGGAGATCTCTATACGATAAGCAACAAGTTGCCCTCGCTCCATGTACCGCACTTTTCCGTTGCAGCGATACGTACCGCGCTTCCTGACGGTTTCACCATAGCTATCCTGGCCGCGATCGAATCGCTCCTGTCCTGCGTTGTCGCAGACAGTATGATCAACTCACACCATCGTTCCAACATGGAACTCATCGCGCAGGGCTGCGGTAACATAGGCTCCGCGCTTTTCGGCGGGATACCCGCGACCGGCGCCATCGCAAGAACCGCTGCCAATATCAAGAACGGCGGAAGAACTCCCGTGGCAGGCATGGTTCATTCCGCAGTACTCGTACTCGTGCTCGTCGTGCTCATGCCCTATGCGGCGTTGATACCGATGCCCACCATAGCAGCCATCCTGTTCATGGTCGCATATAACATGTGCCAGTGGCGCACTTTCGTCCATCTGTGCAAAACAGCTCCGAAGAGCGATATCATCGTGCTGGTCACGACCTTCGTCCTGACCGTAGTATTCGACCTGGTCATCGCGATAGAGATCGGAATGCTGTTTGCTGTTCTTCTGTTTATCAAGAGAATGAGTGAAGAATCCGCCGTAGTCGGATGGAAATACTACGATCCCGACGAAGATCCCGACGGCCCCGCGCTCAAGGATATCCCTGCGCAGGTTCGCGTGTATGAGATATACGGACCGATGTTCTTCGGAAGTTCGGGACAGATAGATACGATGAATTACAGAGATGAGACCCGCGTGATCATCATCAGGATGAGAGGTGTTCCGGCGCTTGACGCCACTGCGATGCATTCACTCGAGCAGTTCTTCGAACGTTGCGAAAAGCGCGGCATCACACTCGTTTTCTCCCATGTAAACGAACAGCCGATGCAGACCATGATGAAATCCGGGTTCGTGGATCGCGTGGGCAAAGACAATTTCCGCCCTCACATCGATGATGCGATCAGTCACGCAAGATCTCTGCTGGCTGAATGAGCGACCCGGCTTGATGTTCGGTGCAGACGGTCATCTGCCTGCATACGAGCTTACGATCGAGGTAAGGACACCGACGACCGCATCCATTCCTTCGGCGGTTACGTGCTCGAGCGGACCGTGAAAAGCGTATCCGCCGGTTCCGAGATTGGGACAGGGAAGACCGCGAAATGAAAGTCTGGCCCCGTCCGTTCCGCCTCGAACGGGAACATCCATCGGTTCCATGCCCTGCTTAGCGATGCATTTCTTCGCCGTTTCAACAATGTGCATATGCGGGCGGATCTTCTCTATCATGTTCAGGTACTGCCCGGTTATCGTAAGAGTAACCGTGCCTGCACCGTACTTCTCATTAAGTGTCTTCTCTATCATCCTGAGAGTCTCCTGTTTTGCTTCAAAAAGACCCGCATCATGATCCCTGACGATATATTCGATCACTGCGTTTTCGACATCTCCCCTGATGTCGGTCAGGTGATAAAAGCCTTCCCTCTCTTCGGTATGCGAAGGCGTCTCCGCGGGCGGAAGCATCGAAGAAATCTCACATGCGACGAGTGCCGCATTGACCATGCGGTTCTTGGCATCCCCCGGATGAACGCTTATGCCTTTTATCTCAAAGACCGCTTTGGCCGCGTTGAAATTCTCGTATTCGATCTCGTTTTCCGGACCGCCGTCAACGGTATATGCAAAGTCCGCGCCGAACTTCTCAAGGTCGAGAAGATCCGCGCCGTGACCGATCTCCTCATCGGGAGTAAAAGCGATGCTTATCGCACCGTGCGGGATATCATCTTTCTCAAGATTCTCGATCATCGTCATGATCTCGGCTATGCCCGCTTTATCATCGGCTCCGAGAAGAGTCGTTCCGTCGGTCGTGATCAGCGTCCTGCCCCTGAGTTTCCTAAGATGAGGGAAAAGAGAAACGCTGAGCGTCCGGCCGTTTCCGAGGTCGACATCTGCGCCGTCATAGTTCTCATGAACTTTCGGATTTACATTTTCTCCCGAGCAGTCGGGAGCGGTATCAAGATGGGAGATGAAGCCGATCTTGGGTGAATCTTCCAATCCCTCGGATGCGGGGATATGTCCTGTCACATAGCAGTGTTCATCCACCGAAGCATCCTCTACCCCAAGTTCCTTAAGTTCTTTAACCAGAAGATCCGCAAGGTCAAACTGGCGCGCGGTGGAAGGTGTGTTTTCATTGCTCTCATCGCTTGTTGTGTGTATAACTACGTAGTTAAGAAGTCTTTCGTATGCTCTCATGTTTTCCTCTTTCTTTTGTGAATAGTCCGCTGTTCCTTACGAGGGGATTTCGGCCAGCAATTTGACCAGGTCCATATAAAAAGGTTTGACATTGATCCTTTTGGTCAGCCCGCCCTGTAAAGACATATGGTCGCCTTTGAATGTTGGCATTACATACCATCGTCCGGGCAAAAGTTCTGAACCGGCTTCATATTTTTCCTGCGGTGCACTGAACGGCGCTCCCGCGGATATCTCATTGACCAGACCGTCATTGGACCGCCATGACTCATCTATTACAAAGCCGCCTTTTGTCTGCCCCGTATATCTGCTCATGTATATGGCGCCCTTCATGAAAATATTCTCTGTAATTGACGGGTCGGGTGTAATATTGCCGGCCCCGTCATCGGTACAGGACGAGCAGGGATACGCAAAGTAATATACGTCTTCAAACGTGGATATTTTCTCGTTTAACGCGATCGCATTATCTATATGCATATCGTATGCGGCATAGTCACGATCGTCTCTTCCATCCGGTTCATTTCCGGTGCTTCTCGAAACAGCATCGCTGTTTTTCTCGTATTCCTCGGGAATGCTTATCGCACTCAGATCAAAGGTATCATCCTCATACAGATCGTATGCCGTGGTACCGTTCGTGGGAGCGGCCAGCGTAACGATCGCCACAAGATTATCTCCGTTTCCTCCCGCAAAGAACGGGGAAATATCCGAAGCTGCGGTGCCGGCTCTTTCTTCTTCGGACCCGTCTTTCAGAATCTCCGAAAAAAGCCTGATGGTCGCGCCGCCAAACGAATGTCCGATAAGCGCAAACCTCGATGAATCGAAATCATCTATAAGCGCTCTTCCGGTATAATCGGCTCCGAACCTCTCATGGCCTGCCGTCTTAGAGTGAACAGCGCCGTAATCAACCCGCGTTCCTGTCAATTGGGCATACAGCTCACACGCCCGGTCCCATGCACTTCCGGTAGGATCGACCGACGCAGCATAGCTCTCATAGCCCCGGTTGTTCAGATATCTGATGATGCTTCCGCCCGAGAGCCCCCAGTATGGCATAAACTCATTTACGGTATCGTAGCTTCCCCAACCGGCAAGTCCATGAACAAAAACATACTTTATGTCAGTCTGCGCGTTCTTGCGAAATCCGACTGCCGCTGAAAAGATGCTGACAGCAACCATCAATCCCGCCATATAGAGAACTGTCATCTTTACACCGATCCTTTTGATCTGAAAAAAAGGATACGGTCCGTCAACAGCGCCTGATGCATTGAGATACAGCATTATAAGTCCATAGATGAGCGTAACCGTCGCCGGAAGCCATATCCATGCAAGCGATACTCTGTCCTCCGCAAACAGGTATGAAACCGTGGAAATGATCGGAATGATCAGGTGGTGAAACAGCCCGCTTCCCGAAAAGAGCAATTCCCGGACTCTCCCGGAAAGCGGAACCAGTATGTATGCAGTTACAAAGAATGTCATGACAAGCATGCTGACTGAAACGAATCTGAATACTTCCGCAAAAAGCCGCAGTCCGAATATCACCACAAAAGCCGACGAGACCAGCGTCAGCAGATTCGATATCTGGGTATAAAATATCAGGCTTTCCTTAAAAGTCCTGTTTTTGCGGACCTTTGAGAAAGCGATCAGCTCAAGTATTACAATAGCGAGATTAAGTATCCTTGCCAAATTATCTACCTCAGATCAGTTACCTTAAGGCTTCCAAACGGAATGCTGATCAGTTCATATCGATTTCCGAATAGTGTATAAGACTTGCTTAGCCGATCGTGCACAGCTTGCCACGAAGGACATAGCCTATCTTCTCATAACAGGCATTGGAAGCTACATAATCTGCATCGGTATATAGCATCGGTACGTATCCTGCCTCTTTCACTTTCATCGTCACCTGATACACAAGATTTTCCGCATAATGTTTTCTGCGAAACTCAGGCCTCGTGAATACAAGATTTATAGATGCCATATCTCCGGTCGGCGCATATTTACAACTGGCTACACTCCGCCCCCGTTCATCCTTCCAAAGAAACATATTCCCTGTGTTGATAAAAGCTTCTGCATCCTCCCGGTAACCGGAAATATCCTTCTGATCAATACTAAGCTCCTTGTGAAAGATATCCATGAAGTCAACCACTTCTTCCAGATCTTTCATCTCACAACGATAGATTTCTCCATCTGCTTCTGTTTCAGGTCTGACAGGATCAAGGCAGT
>JAEEGL014821619.1_pt1 | contig 30055 bp, 13 predicted proteins | sample 9134231 | NCBI WGS metagenome assembly JAEEGL01 (sample SAMN16246548, study PRJNA631951) | gut metagenome | biome: gut microbiome; feature: rumen; material: fiber-attached | host: Bos | place: Iran: Karaj | collected 2018-10 | reverse complement strand
GTAAACGATCAAAATATGGGTACCCCGCTCATAGCCTGCCTGAGCGCTTACCGTAAAGATATAGTGGGTTTTTTCATTGAAGAACAAACACACCAGGATCACCAGGTTAGGAACCAGGGTCAAAAACTTTTTCCACAGAGGCCGCACCCTGAACCAGGTTTTTGTAACGGAAAATACAAACAGCAGATACCAGGTATTGGTAAAGTTCCGGCAGAAATAGTAGATGTATTCACAGATTTTTACCCAAAGGATCGGTCCCGGACCGATGGGAAATCCGCCCCTGTAGGCAAACTGCTCCAGGATCTCGGCAACATCCGCCATAAATGCACTGGCAAGCACCACAAGAAAGAGACGGTTACTCCTTCCCTTTGTCATGCCGCGGCTGATAGCGGTAGATATGATGATCAAAAAGATCGGCAAAGCCGCAATGTCAAAATAGATCCTTGAAATCACAGTTTATCTCCTTGCAAAAATAAGTCCCACTGTTCCGGGTCCGCAGTTGGAAGAGATAGCCGGAGAAGCCTTTTGGAAATAGACCTTTTCAAAGGGTACATATTCCAGCGCCATATCCCGGATGGCTTCCACCTCGCTTTTCCGCATGCCCGCATAGGTAATGAACAAAACCGAGGGATTGATCTGGGAGGGATGCTTCATCACCCGTCTCACATAATCTCTTCTCACCTTTTCGGTACTTCCCACAAAGATCCTGCCCACACTCATGGCGCTGTCCTTCATGACGATCATGGGATGCACCAGCAGGGAGTGACAGAGTCTGTGAACCTTTTCCGACAGCCTTCCGCTGCGATACAGATATTCCGTATTATCTACAATAAAACTGGTTTGGATCTTATCCTTTTTCCTCTCCAGTGCCCTTACAATGGCATCCGGATCGGCTGTGGCTTCAGAGGAAAGCTGCTTGGCATAAAGGGCCATGATACCCATACCGCTGGACAGATGTCCGCTATCCACTACCTTTACATTATAGAAGGCAAGGGCTGCCTCGCAGGCATTGCCGAAGCCGTGGCTGGCATTCTTTGCCATGGCAATGTGAATGATGTGCTGGGCATTGCCAAGCTGTTCGGAGAAGAACTTTTCATACTCCTCCACCTCCGGAGCCTCGCTTCGGGCAATGATAGAGGAATCCTCCATATACCGGACGATAACCTCTCCTTCCGCTTCGATGCCGTCGGTAAAGATCCCTTCTCCCATATAGATCTTGTAGGGCAAAATGGGGATCCTGTTCTTGGTTACCAGCTCCCTGGGCAGATCGGAAACGCTGTCTGTGGTAATGAGCAGGGGAATCTTTTTTCGCATCTGCCGCAAAATGGCCTCGGACCCGTAGCGGGTTTCCTCCTCCTGCTTTTGATACAGCAAAAGCTCCTGGGGTAAAAGCTCGCAGAGGGTATCTTCCAAAAGCTTCCCATCCAGCGGCTTTAACAGGTATCCGTCAAAGCCGGATTTCTTATACAAAAGCTGATCTTCGCTGCCTGCATTGGCAGTAAGCACCACAATGGGTGTGTCCTTACAAAGACCACCCGCCTGGCTTCTGATGGCATGGAGACATTCGATACCGTCCATTTCAGGCATCATATGATCCATAAGGATGATGTCGTAGTGACAGATCAGGGTTCGTTTCAGGGCTTCGGCGCCGCTTTCCACCGTTTCACACTGGACCCTGGTCTCCCGCAAAAGCTTGGAGGTCACCAGCAGATTGGCGGAATTGTCATCTACGATGAGGACCTTTGCCTGGGGCGCTTCAAAGCTGCGTTTGTAAGAGCTTCTTTCCCCGGGAACTCCTCGTTTGGACTTCATATGACCCAGGGCCTTTTCATCGGCGATCTCCTGCTCGATGGTCACCATAAAGGTGGAGCCCTTGGTATAGACGCTGTTTACGGTGATCTCACCGCCCAGCAGATCTACCAGCTGCTTGACGATGGAAAGTCCCAGACCGGTTCCTTCGATATAGCGGTTCTTTTTCTCATCCTCTCTTCGGAAGGCGTCAAAAAGATGGGGAATGCTCTCCTTGCGGATTCCCATTCCCGTATCCTCTACGCTGTAGGTTACAAGCACCTTTTTATCGGAGCTCTTCCTGGCGTGAATGGATAAGGAAACGCTACCCTCGGAGGTGTATTTGACTGCGTTGTTCAAAAGATTGATGAGGATCTGCTTGATGCGGATCTCATCGGAAAAGAGCTGAGTGGGCATGGTAGGATCCACATCCACCGTAAACTTCAGACCCTTTTCATAGGCCCGAAGATAGATCATGTTCACAATGTCGGAGAGCATCTTTCCCACGTCATAGGGTGCGTTGACGATCTCCATCTTTCCGGATTCGATCTTGGAGGCATCCAGAATATCGTTGATGAGGGAAAGCAAAATCCCCGAAGCGGAGCGGATGTTTCTGGCATCCTCAGCCACCTCATCGGAAATGTCCTCTCTCAGGATCATTTCATTGAGACCAATGATGGTGTTGATGGGGGTTCGGATCTCATGACTCATGCTGGAAAAGAAGCGGTTTCTGGCACGGCTCAGCTCCTCGATCTGCTTTTGCTGCTCCCGGGCCGTTGCCGCAGCTTTTTTCTGCAGGCCGATCTCATACTCCACCATGATATAGACCATGGCAGCCACAACCACCACCACGAAATAGCCGATGACAAATTCCATAGAAGATGCGTCAGGGTTGGTTTCCAGCTCATGATCATAATACAGAAGATGGATGATGGCCGTCATGACAGCTTCCAGGAATAAATAGACGTATTTCATCTTTCCTTCAATGAGACAGATGATATACAAAACCTCCGCCAGGGCCCAGATGGCATTGCCCTGTCTGGTTCCGTCCACGCACATGGCTTCAGGAACGATAATGAGGGTCTGCAGGATGACGATGATGTGAGATACGGGGGTGATCTTGTTGAACTTGATGGCATAAGCCGTCAGCAAAATACAAACCACCATGGTAATCAACATTATCAGGTTATCAATCTCAAAGAGATAGAAATCCGTTCCGGTGATCTCGTTAAAAAAGTAATACAAAAACATCCCCGGCATGGTAACTGTGGAGAGCACCAGAAAATGTCTGTTTCTGTCGCTATTCTCTTTTTGGGATAAGGTCATTTTTGTTTCGTTCATGAAACGGCCCCTTCTGTATTATTCGGATTCACCCTCCGGTGCAAATTCCAGAATCTCTGAATCGTCTTCTTTTTCCTCGTTTTCGGCAAAAGTGCTTTCCTCTTCTCCGTTAACCACCTTTGCGATGGCCTCCAGGAGAGCTTTGTAACGCTTGATAAATTCCGGATGCTCAGCTCTGACTTTGTCTGCATCCGCCTTTTTGGATGCCTCCTCCAAACTTTTTGCCATTTCGGAAAGCTCCATGGCTCCGATCATCTTGGAGGTACTCTTTACGGCATGAACCCGGATGGAGTAATCCTGCCAGTTTTCACTGTCCAGATAGCGGTTCAGATCCTCCGTCTTTTTGGCTCTGTTTTTCCCATACTCCGCCAGCAGCTGGTCGTAAAACTCCCGGTCATTTTTGCAATATTTAAGGCCTGCCTCGATATCCGTTCCGCAGGCTTTGATGGGTTCGTATTTCAGGCTCCCCTGCGACTCCTCCGGTTTTTGCTCAGGTTCCGGAATCAGGTTTTGGGTCTCCTTGGGAACATAGGTGATGAGGGCCTTGGGCAGTACCCTTTTCATGACTCTCTCAAACTCCGTGATCTCAATGGGCTTGGGGATAAAGCCGTCAAAGCCCTCGGATAGGAACATTTCCTTGGCGGAGCTGATGGCGTTTGCAGTAAGGGCCACGATGCAAAGCTCTTTTTTGCTTCTCGACGCATTGATGCGGATCCGCTTCATGGCTTCCACACCATCCATTTCCGGCATCATGTGATCCATGAAGACCACATCATAGTCCTCCCGGTCACAGGCTTCTATGGCTTCCATACCGGAAAGCACCGTATCTACCTGCATGCCGTAGCCTTCGAAAAGGCCCTTGGCTACCAGAAGGTTCATGGGCTCGTCATCTACAACCAGAGATTTTACCCCTGTAAAGAGGATCTTATCCTCTCCCAGATCTGCGGTATGGTCCTTCAGATCCTGGTTTAAGAAGTTTGCAACCTGTACGCCGTAGAAGGGCTTGGGCAGCAGACTGATCCCCGGTCCCACGTTGCCGGTAAAGTCACGATCCTTTACCATAGCCACATTGACGGTTCTTACCAGGGAATCAATATAGGCCTTGTTTTCCAGATACTCTCCGGTTCCCACAAACAAATGACTGATCTTTGTGGTATTGATAAGCTCCTCCAGATCCTGTCTGGACTGTACCCGGTGAAAAGGAACATTCAGGCCCTCTACCAGGTGGCCGATCATTTCCATGTAAAACTCCCGGATCTTGGGATGTCCGGTAGTCATAAAGCCAAGGAAGCCTGCCACCACGCAGCCCTCTCTGTTTTTAATGGAAATACAGGGCGTATCCTCCACAATGGTCTGGGGTATGCTGACTCTTACGGTAGTGCCTTCTCCCTGATCGCTCTCGATGGCCATAACGCCACCCAAAGCTTTGACAAATCCGTTTACAATGGGAATTCCCAGTCCCAGGCCTCCTGCGGTTCTGGCTCTGGATGCATCCGATTGATAGAACTGCTCATAGATATGCTCGATCTCATCATCATCAATACCCACACCGGTATCCTGCACCTCAATCACCAGGTTGATACCGTACTCCCTTCGGATGGGGTACAGATGCACATAAATGCCGCCTTCTTTTGTGAATTTAAATCCGTTACTGATCAAATGCCAGAGGATCTTTTTGATCTTGCTGGCGTCTCCCGACAGCTCCGCGGGAACTCTGGACTCCAGATCCATAACAAAGTCCAGGTTATAGGTATCAATATTATCAAGCTGTACCAAAAGGTCATTCACCAAAGATCCCATAAGATAGGTTTCGCTGTTGACGGAAAGCTTCTCCATATCGATCTCGGTAAAGTCCAGAATGTCGCCGATCTGCTCCGCAACCCTGTGACCTGCCCTGGATATGGCAGTGAGGCTGTCCGTAGCTGCAGGAGGCAGGCTTTCCTTTTTCAAAACAGAGGAAAGTCCGATGACTGCATTGACGGGAGTGCGGATCTCGTGGGAAACGTTGGCAAGGAAATTATCCAGTCGCTCCGTGGTTTCCTTCAGCTCTCTGATCTCACTGCTGGATTTCTCCAGCACCTTATTCCAGGTTTCGATGATGATCCTTCCGATCTTGCCTCCCATGATGATGAGTACCATGTGCAGAAGGGCTCTGGTAACCACCAGTGCATCAATGAGCTCTCCGCTGATCCAATACTGGATGAGTCCGTAGCCGAAGGTAATAAAATAGGTGATCTGGCACAACACAACCAGTGCCCTTTTTCCCGTCATGGTGTAGATCATGATCACCACCAGCATTACCCCCGCCAGATCGAATAAACTGGTGGGATGAATGCCATAGAAAAAGAACACTGCCATCATCATAAAAGAGTAGATCCAAAGTCTGACATTCGGATCTACCTTTTGCCTGATATGGATGATCCAGGCGCCTATCAGCGCCAGTGACATCAGCACCAGCGCCCACTTTTCCCAGCCCAGCAGCAGGGATTCCCCCATGAGGATCAGGGAAAAGGTGGTGTAGCTTACCAGGATCACCATTTGGGAAGTTCGGGACAGCTCGCTGTCCAGCAAATCATCTCGCATGGATTCTTATCTCTCCCTCATCAGATACTCTGTGTCTTCGTCGATCATTTGCAGCATGATCTCGGCAAAGGCAGGGTCAAACTGAGTGCCCTTTCCCTTTTCGATCTCGCTGCGTACAGTCTCCTGGGGAAGGACGGATCTGTAGCTTCTTCGGCTTGTCATGGCATCGTATGCATCTGCCACGGCAATGATCCTTGCCTCCTCGGGAATGTCCTCTCCCGAAAGTCCGTCGGGATAGCCCCCTCCGCCGTAGCGCTCGTGATGCCATCTTGCACCCGTTGCCAGCTCCGGCATTTCCTTGATATCCTTTAAGATCTTAGCTCCCTGAATGGGATGCTGCTTGATGGTCTCAAACTCTTCCTCCGTCAGTCTGGCAGGCTTGTTGATCACCGCATCCGGTACACCGATCTTGCCTACGTCGTGCAAAAGACCCATCATATAGATGGAATCCTGGCGCTTCTGGGAATAGCCGTAGCGTCTTGCGATCTCCTTGGAGTATTCCGCCACCCGGCCGGAATGACCGTTGGTGTAGGTGTCCTTTGCATCGATGGCGTTTGCCAGGGTTTTTACGACATGAAGGGAAAGTCTTTCATTTTCCTTGGTCTTTTTCTCCACCTCGCTTGCCAGATCCCTCTGCAGCCGGATAAGCTCGATCATATGCTTAACGCGCAGAGTCAAAACATCCGGTACGAAGGGCTTTTTGATAAAATCTACAGCCCCTGCCTGAAGGCCACGGGTCTCCGCTTCTTCATCCTCATCCGCCGTCAAAAAGATAACGGGGATCTCTTCCCGGTCCTTTTGCATTTCCCGAAGTCTTCTCAGGGTCTCAAATCCATCCATCTGGGGCATATGAATGTCCAGAAGGATCAGATCCGGCGTGTTATCCTTGATGAATTCCAGAAGTCCGCTTCCTGATTTTAAAGCGCTGACCCGCATATTCTTTTTGCTTAAAATAAAACCGGCCATTTTCAGGTTAGCCACATCATCATCAACTACTACTACCCATTCTGCCATTTTCCTTACCTTTTCCTTTCAGAGCAACACTGCTCTTTTGTTAGCAATCGCTAACTTTCCTGCTGCATTTGGTGGATCGCGTCCTGGATCCGTCCTTGAACCTCGGCTGCGATCTCTACGGATTTCATACTTTTATATTCCTCGTAATACAGGGGTTTTAACACCCTGACTTTTACCACGGTTTTCCGAATGGATCTTTCATCAAAGGGAATGAAAGAATCCACAAGGGCTACGGGAACGATGGGGCATTTGGATTTTTGCGCCGCCTTAAAGCTCCCTCCCTTGAAGGGCAACACCTCATTGCCCTTTCTGCTGCGGGTCCCCTCTGCAAACAGCAGATAGTTCTGTCCATTGGCAACTCCCCTGGCAATGTTGTTGATGACCCCAAGGGACTGCTTAATATCCTTCCTGTCGATCACCTCGGAACGGGTGATCTTCAGAGTTTCCTTCAAAACCGGGATATCCTTCACCTCGATCTTGGAAACAAATCCGAAGGGAACGGGACTGATGTGCAAAAATACCATCACATCAAACATGCCCTGATGGTTGGGATAGTAGATAAAGCCGGATTCCTTGGGAATGTTCTCAAGGCCCTGGGCCACCACCTCTACGTTACCGCCCTTGATGCCGTAGTTGGCGATCTTTTTGACATGGGCAAATCCCGCTTCCAGGTTATTTTCATTATGTCTGTAGTACCATCTGAGCTTGATCCACAGAAAGGGTACCAGATACAGGCGCCGAAGCACCATCAGTAAAATTCTCAATCCTGACTCCTTATCCTACCTGCAGCCAAACCTCTTTTTCCTCTCCCGGACCCAGGTGTCTGATGCGCTCAAAAGCTACCAGGGGACACTCCACGGGGCGCTCATCCGCCCACAGATAGTACCTTCCTTCCCTGTCCTGATACAGCTCAATGACCTCATCGGAAGGCACATCCGATGTATTTTTGATCCGCACCAAAACCTCGGCTTTGCCATCCCCCAGCTCCTTTGTTTCTGCGATCTTAAGATCAAAGGTGCCGTAGGTCAGACCGTAGCCGAAGGCATAGAGGGGTTTCTTTGTCATATACAGATAGGTGATCTGTTTTTTCTCAATGTCGTAATCGTTAATATCTCCCAGCTCCTCATCCGTCTCATACCAGGTCTGGGGAAGCTTGGAGGCCGGGGTCTTTTCTCCGTAGAGAATATCCGCTACGCCGTTTCCGAACTCCTCGGATCCCTGGCAGGCCCAGAGGATGGCGGCAATGCTGTCACTTTCCTGTTGCTCCTTTACCCCAAGGGGGGCGTTTGCGGAAAGCAGTAGTACCGTCTTTTCGTATTTCTCCGAAAGACCCGAAAGCATAGCCTTCATAAAGGGCGGCAGGGCGGTGGAATCTCTGTCGATATCTTCCTTACAGTTAATAAGGGGATGGATGCCGAGGCACGCAATGACGCTGTCTGCCTGAGGCAGATCCTCTATGAGCTCCGTAGCGGTTTTCACGGTTTCAAAAGTAAGGGCCAGCTTACCATCCCGGTTTCTGATGCCGCAGATCCTTTCATCCTCCCAGAAGGTCAGGGCATTTTCATCCGTAAATCTGACGGTTTCTTCCTTTTCATCAAAAAGCTCAAAGGCTTCATTTACAAACCAGGAAAAGCTCTCCTGGGGAAATGCAAACATAGCGGGAGCATCTTCTGCTGCGAAGATATCATCCTTTTCTTCATAGCCCTCCGGCCTGTTGGTCGTCAAAAGCTTTCCGTTTGATACCGCCCGCAGGGTGATCCTCTTATCATCCCAGAGCATGATCCGGAAGGTCTCGGCCTGCTCTTTTGCCACCTTGCAAAGCATGCCGTTGGAAAGGCCTGCGTAGCCGTCCTTTAGGCGGATTTTCACATAAGGATACAGTCCTTCTTCTGCCAGGATCTTACCCTGATTTTCCATTCCTTCCCGAATGGTTACCATCTTGGTGGTATAGCCGCTGTACCAGTCCAGAGGGCATCTGTCGGCAAAGGGTCCTGCCAGCACCACGGATTCCTCTTTTCCAAGAGGCAGGGCTTTGTTTTCATTTTTCAAAAGCACCACTGCCTCTGCCGCTGCCCGGCGGGCTACAGAACGGTTGTAGGCACTATCTACCTTGGACAGATTGTATTCATCCTTGGTAAAAGGCGGCTTGGGAAGATCGAGTCCCAGCGCCTTGGTATTTTCATAATCAAAAAGTCCCAAAATGGAATAGGCAGTAAGCTTATCCTCTAAGGAGGCATCCAGGTCTGCTTCCGTCATAAGGCCTCTTTCAATGGCCTCGCGAACAGCATTTCTCTGGTGCATGTTATCACCTGCCACCGGATCCGGGAAGTAGTCAACCCCGGCCTTGATGGCCATGGCAGCACCTTCCGCCTCATCCTTTGCCACCTTCTGGGGATCAACGGTATAGGTCAGAGCCCCCGCATCTGCCACGATGTGGGTCAGGCCCCAGGCCTTCAAAAAACTGCGAAGCTCCGGATTCACTGTGGAGGGAACGCCGTTTACCACGTTGTAGGAGGACATGGCTGCCAGAGGCATGGCGTATTCGATGGTCTCCTTAAACACCCGGATATAGTATTCTTCCTTCAGTTTGTCATTGATATTGCTGTCGGCGGTCCTGCGGTTTGCTTCCACATTGTTGCCGTAAAAGTGTTTCAGGGTAGCGCCGCAGCGCACGTAATTTGGATCCTCTCCGGCCATGCCCAGAATGTATTCTCCGGCCATGCGGCTGGAAAGATGGGGATCCTCTCCGTAGGCTTCTTCATTCCGGCCCCAGCGGGGATCGCGTTCCATATCTACGGTGGGAGCCCAGACGCAAAGGGAGCCGTGCTTTCCTTCCATGAACAGACTTCTGGCCTCGATGCCCGTCACCTCGCCGATGTCATGCATCAGCTCCTTATCCCAGGAGGCCGCCATTCCGATGGGATTGGGAAATACAGTGGTATAGGCGGGCTTTCCCAGCTCTCCCACCTGGTCGTTTCTGGCCTGGATACCGTGGGCAGCTTCGCCGCCGATCCAGAACCTGGGAAGGCCCAGCGCCTCCATCTCCTTAGCGGTACCTGCAAAGGCAATGAGCTTTTCCTCAAAGCTGAGCTTTTCCACTGCCGCCCGGGCCTGCTTTCTGTGCTGGGTTAGATCCCTTTCGATGTATCGCTTCATATGTACCCCCTGGATGTATTTCATTTTTCCGCTTATGCAGTCATATCGTAGCCGGCGACATTCAATATCGTAATGAAGTAGATCATAAAATGGCCACCGCGTGCCGATTCACATGGCAGCAGATATTGATTGCCACCGGAAGTCCGGCGATGTGGGTCGGATAGGTGTTGATGTTCACAGCCAGCGCCGTGGTAGTGCCTCCCAGACCCGCAGGTCCGATGCCCAATCCGTTAATACGGGTCAGCATCTCTTCCTCCAATGCTGCGATATGGGGAAGCTTTGATCTTTGGGATACCTCTCTTGTCAGAGCTTTTTTTGCAAGATAGGCACATTTTTCAAAGGTACCGCCGATGCCCACACCTACCACCATAGGCGGGCAGGCATTGGGGCCTGCATCCCGAACAGCAGTCAAGATGGCTTCCTTTACTCCTTCGATCCCGTCCGCAGGCTTTAACATAAAAATACGGCTCATGTTTTCACTGCCGAAGCCCTTGGGAGCTACCGTAATCTTAACCTTGTCTCCCCTTACGATCTCCGTATGCAGAATGGCAGGGGTATTGTCCTTGGTATTTTCCCGAAGGAGGGGATCCGAAACCACACTTTTGCGAAGGAAGCCCTCCACATAGCCCTTTCTCACTCCTTCATTTACAGCGTCTGTCAGATCGCCGCCTTCAATCAAAACCTCCTGGCCCATCTCCAAAAAGACCACAGCCATTCCGGTATCCTGACAGATGGGGATCATATCCTCTCCGGCGATCTTCAGATTCTCCTGAAGCTGGGAAAGTACGGTGCATCCCACCGGGGATTTTTCCTCTCCCGCTGCGCCCTTCAGCGCCTGTTCCATATCCGGTGTCAGAAAATGATTGGCCTTGATACAAAGCTCAGCCACTGTATCCGTGATCACCCGGGCATCTATTGTTCTCATGTACGATCTGTCTCCCTTTTTCCTGTTTCCTGTTTTAATCTAAAAACCTTTGCCTTGTCAATGCTCTGCCAAGTAGGCATCGATCTTTGGCTTCATCTCCTCAAAGGTGGTAAACTGCATGGCATGGAAGCCGTATTCTCTGGCCCCCGCCACATTGATAAACCGGTCATCCAAAAACAGACACTCCGAAGGCTCCAGGTCATAGGCCTTTACCAATCTGTCGTAGATCTGCAGATCCGGTTTAAGAAGCTTTACATCGCAGGAATAGATCCCGCCGTCCATAAGCCTTGTAAACACAAGGGCCTCCGGTTTTTTCCGAATGAGGTAATGGGAATAGTTGGACAGGTAAAATACCCGATATCCCCTTTCCTTCAGCTCCCGGATCCAGTCCTCGGTATAGGGAAAGAGCTCCAGGGTCTCTCCCAGTCTTTCATACACCTCTTCAGCGATATCTTCATAGCCCTTGCAGGCATTGATCATTTCTCTGTGGAAGGTCTCCTCGGCAAAGGCTCCCCGGTCCAATTCCTTCCAAAGCTCATCCTCCCAAAGGACCTTGTTTAACAGGCGGATGGCTTCTTCGTCCTTCACCGCTCTTTTCACAAAGGAAGGCCAGTCAAAATCCACCAGCACATTCCCGATATCAAAGATGATTGTGTTCATGCATCTGTTTCCTTAGTGTTTCTTTCAAATCCTACAGATCCGATACGGATCCGGAAAAGATCGGCATACCGTTGGTATCGCAGATCATATAGACAAAGGGTACCTTACAGCAGAAATTATAAACCGGCTTTTTCGGCGGGTTCATGATGGCTGTGCACTTCGCCACGATCTCGGTAACCGCTGCCGCCTCGGTTCCTTCTTCATCCACCTTGATCTTGGTCCTCTGGGTAATGGAGCTGACACAAAGGGGCTCCTTTACCACCTCGTTAATGCCTGCGTCATCGCCAAAGAGGCTTCCAAGGCCCTCTTTTTCCATCAGGTTCTCTAAGGATAAGGTCACATCCGTCTCAAAGGTGGGCAGTGACAGATTGACGATATTGTAGGTGTCACCGTTGCGAAGCTTTTTCAAAAACCGACGCTTGTAGGCGGCGCTCTTTTTATTCCACTGCTTAACTCCCTTGGTGGAGGTTTTCTTTTTTGGCAGGATCACATACATCTCCGCTCTGTTGGGAGAATAGGTTCCCGCCTCCGTCTTAGCCGAGTAGGGAAGAATGATGCCTCTGAAATATTTATCCTCATAGTAGCGGATCTGTTCATCAAAGGTCTGGCGCATCATGGGGACCTTCTTGGTCTTTCCCTTGGCGTTGGTAAACTTCTTCTTTTTTGTTAACTCCTTTTTAAAGGGATACATCCACTTCCCTTTAAAGTAAGTGATGTTCATCAGATCAACTATGGTCTCCACATCGGCTGTGGATTCATAGTCCGGCAGGAAGCCGTTGGTGGCTTCCTTCACCGCTTCCTTGATAAGCTGTTTTTCCTTTTCCAGACCATGTTGAAAGTCCGCTGTCCTGGCAGTGATGGGATAGTTTTCAGTCACCCTGCTTACAAAATCAGACTTCAGACCTTCCTTGCCTGCTACGGATTTATCTACCAGTAAAAGGTCCGTGGTCCGGAAGATATTCTCATACCCATAGTCGGTCTTGGATAAAAACTCCTTATTCTGGGCGTTTAACCCCTCCAGGGAATCTGCTCCCAGCAGAGTTAAAAGCTTTTTGTGATTGGGGGATGCGGTGGATACCCCGTTTGTCAGCACCGAAAGGGCGGCGCAAAGTCCGTAGGTGGAGAAGGCTGCATTTTCGCCCTCCTCAAACTCCTTTGCCTGATCGAAGCTTAAATTCATAACCGCCTTAGCGTAGGAGGGAAGGGAATCCTTTTCCTCATTTTGGGCCGTCTCTGTCTCCATGACAGAGTCTCCCAAAGCTGACAGCGGAGATGCAATTGTCATCATCAGCCCTAAAATCAGGGCGATCCGTCTCTTAGATCTTCCTTTCATGAACCAAGCTCCTTTCCTAAGAAAAACATCCCCTCTTTGTCCTCGCATCAATTTTTCGCAAATCGGAAGGAAAATGCGGTCCTATGAGAAGCGACCGCACCCAACCTATGGTTTTCTTTCTATCAGATCTCGGAAACACCGTTCAGTACATCGATGATGTGTACCAGATCCTGATCTACTTTGTCATTATCCAGCTGGCAGGTACCTGCATTGGCATGTCCGCCGCCGCCGTAAGCCAGGCAAAGGTCTCCGATATTTACCTTGGAAGCCTTATTGATGATGCTCTTGCCGATCATCACGGCAGTGTTCTGCTTCTTAAAGCCCCAGGCCACATGTACGCTCATCTCAACCTCGGGCCACATGGCATAAACCATGAAGCGGTTGCCGGTGTAGATGACTTCCTGATCCCGAAGGTCGATGACTGCTACTCTGTCATGGATCTTGACGATCTTCTGCAGCTGCTCCTTAAACAGATCCTGCTGCTCAAAGTACATATCCACACGTTCTTTTACATCCGGAAGCTCCATGATCTCGTCAATGCTGTGGTTCACACAGTAGTCGATGAGCTCCATCATGAGGTCATAGTTGGAAATACGGAAATCGTGAAATCTTCCCAGTCCGGTACGGGGATCCATTAAAAAGTTCAAAAGCACCCAGCCCTTGGGATTTAAGATCTCTTCCCTGGTAAAATCTGCGGAGTCTCCGATATCCACTGCTGTCATGATCTCTTCGGAAACCCGTTTGAATTTCTCTTTTCCGCCGTAGTAATCATATACGACTCTGGCAGCCGATCTGGCATCACCGTCGATGATGAACTTATCCTGAAAGTCCTTCTGCTGATTGCGAAGGAGTTCGCTTTCATGATGGTCGAAGGCCAGTCCCACCCTTTCATCAAAGGGAAGGTTAGTGGTGATGTCATTTTCCGTGATATCGATCTTGCCGTCCTGTACATCCTTGGGATGTACAAACTTGATGTCATCGATGATATCCAGCTCCTTTAAGAGCATGGCACATACCAATCCGTCAAAATCACTTCTGGTTACCAGTCGTTTTTTCATAGTTCCTCCTGCATAGCCTCGTCTGTTTAGGAAAATCCACCCGCCTTCCTCTCAGAAAGCGGGTGGGCTAACGCTTATTCAGCGCTCTTCTTTACAGTTCTTTTCTTCGGAAGTGTTACCTTGTCCAGATGCCAGATCTCATCCACATACTGCTGGATGGTACGATCGGAGGTAAACTTGCCGCTGTGTGCGATGTTCAGGATGGCGGAACGTGCCCAACCGATCTCGTCTCTGTAAGCCTTCTCCACTTCCCTCTGTGCCTGTGCATAGGACTTGAAATCCTTCAGGATGAAGTAGGTATCCGCCTTAGAGGTGGACAGGGTGTTCAGCAGGGAATTGTAAAGATCCCTGAACAGCTCGGTGTCCGCTGCATAGGTTCCGTTGATGAGCTGCATCAGCACCTTGCGGATATCCGGATCACTGTTGAAGATCTCCATGGGATCGTATCCGCCGTTATTCTCATAGTTGATAACTTCGTCGGAGGAAAGGCCGAAGATAAAGGCGTTCTCTTTTCCGACCTCTTCCACGATCTCCACATTGGCACCGTCCATGGTACCTAAGGTGATGGCACCGTTTAACATGAACTTCATGTTACCGGTTCCGGAGGCCTCCTTGGAAGCGGTGGAGATCTGTTCGGAAACATCCGCAGCCGCAAAGATCCACTCTGCATTGGATACGCGGTAGTTCTCGATGAATACTACCTTGATCTTGCCGTGGATGGAATCATCATTGTTGACTACGTCCGCTACGGAGTTGATCAGCTTGATGGTCAGCTTGGCGTTCTTATAGCCTGCTGCTGCTTTTGCACCGAAGATGAAGGTTCTGGGATAGAAGTCCATATCCGGATTTTCCTTCAGCTCGTTGTACAGATACATGATGTGCAGGATGTTCAGAAGCTGTCTCTTGTACTCATGCAGACGCTTTACCTGAACGTCGAAGATGGATCTGGGATCTACTTCGATGCCGTTGTGCTCCAAAATGTACTCGGCCAGGCGAACCTTGTTCTGGTACTTGATATTCAAGAACTCATGCTGTGCCTTCTTGTCATCCGCATAAACCGCCAGCTTCTTGATCTTGGGAAGATCGGTGATCCAATCTGCTCCCACATGAGCGGTAACCCACTCTGCCAGCAGCGGATTGCCGTGAAGAAGGAAACGTCTCTGGGTGATACCGTTGGTCTTGTTGTTGAACTTCTCGGGCATCATCTCGTAGAAATCTCGAAGCTCCTGGTTTTTCAAGATCTCGGTGTGCAGTCTTGCCACACCGTTTACGGAATAGCCTGCTGCGATAGCAAGGTGTGCCATCTTTACCTGTCCGTCATAGATGATCGCCATCTTGCGAACCTTCTCCTGGTTGCCGGGATACTTCTTCTCGATCTCCAGTACGAATCTGCGGTTGATCTCTTCCACGATCTGATAGATACGGGGAAGCAGGCGGGAGAACAGCTCGATGGGCCATTTCTCAAGTGCCTCGGACATGATGGTGTGGTTGGTGTAAGCACAGGTCTGGGTGGTTACCTTCCAGGCCTCGTCCCATGTCAGGAAGTACTCATCCATCAAAATACGCATCAGCTCTGCCACAGCAACGGTGGGATGGGTATCATTGAGCTGGAAGGTTACTTTTTCATGGAACTGTCTGATATCATTGTGGCTTCGCATGTACTTTGCGATGGCTTCCTGTACGGAAGCGGAAATGAAGAAGTACTGCTGTTTTAAGCGAAGCTCTTTTCCTGCGTAGTGATTGTCGTTGGGATACAGAACCTCAACGATGTTGCGAGCCAGGTTCTCCTGCTCTACTGCCTTGTGATAATCGCCCTTGTCAAAGGAATCCAGCTGGAAGCACTCAACCGGCTGTGCATCCCAGATACGAAGGGTGTTTACGATGCCGTTGCCATAGCCTACGATGGGCATATCATAAGGGATGGCGGTAACGGACTGATAACCTTCCTGACGGAAGTGGCTTCTGCCGATCTCATCCTGATATACGGAAACATAGCCGCCGAACTTTACCTCTTTTGCATATTCAGGTCTGCGCAGCTCCAGGGGATTGCCATCTACCAGCCAGTTGTCCGGTACCTCAACCTGGAAGCCGTCAACGATCTTCTGCTTGAACATACCGTAGCGATAACGGATACCGCAGCCGTAAGCGGAATAGCCCAGGGTCGCAAGGGAATCCAAAAAGCACGCTGCCAGTCTTCCCAGACCGCCGTTACCAAGTGCTGCATCCGGCTCCTGATCCTCAACCATGTTGATATCTACGCCAAGCTCCTCAAGAGCATCCTTTACCTGGTCATAAGCCTGCATGTTGATAAGGTCATTACCAAGGGCACGGCCCATCAAAAACTCCATGGACAGATAGTAAACCGTCTTGGGATCCTTTTTCTCATACTGCTTCTGGGTCTCCATCCAGTTTTCTACGATCTGATCCTTTACTGCATAAGCTACAGCCTGGAAGATCTGCTGGGGAGTTGCCTCCTCCATGGTCTTACGGTAAAGCGTTCTTACGTTGTAGAGTACGCTCCTCTTGAAAAGCTCCTTATCAAAGGTGGGAGAGGTAGGTACTGTCGTTTTCTTTGTCGCCATAGTTTCCTCCTTCACTGGAATGCTGACACATTCCTGTTTCTTTCACACATACACCGAATATTATACACGATTCATGCCCGAAATACAACAAAATATCGGTTTTATTGGTGTTTCACGCAAAAAATCGGACAGGCTTTTCGCCTGCCCGATTTGTGGTTTTTTTGTTATTTAACCTTCAGTGTCACCTTCACGGTCTTTGTAATGGGATTTGTCCATTCGTCTCCCTCGGCGCTGATCTTGATCTTCAGCTTGTAAGTGCCCTTTTTCAGGCCCTTTTTGAGGGTGATGGTTCCGGTTTTCCGGTTAACCTTCAGCTTCTTCTTCAGCCTGGTCAGTGCTTTTTTCTTAAGCTTCTTTTTGCCCTTTGTCACTCCGGCCAGCTGATAGGTCAGATTGCCCTGTCCCGGATCGGCCGTGACCAGATACTTTTTGCGCTTGATAATAAGGCCCTTCTTGCCGATCTTTCTGGCCGCTGCCGTCAGCTTTTTGCCGCTTACGCTCAGGGTATTGTCTCCCATCACGATGTCATCGGGATTTTCCTCGGGTTCGGCCCAGGGATCCTTGAAGATCACGGAAACCTTAGCATCCTTCATCAGATGCGGAAGGGTATAGGTAAAGGTGGCTGCCTCCTTTTCGACGGCAATGCTTTTTCCGTCCACAAGCAGGGACTCGATAAAGCAGCCTTCATCCGCGGTAAAGGTCAGTCTGACATCATTTCCCGGAGGATTTACAAGGGGACCGGTAACGGTGCCATAGCCGTTGATCTCCCGGTCGATCTTAACATATCCTCTCTGAATGGGCAGCTCATAAAGCTCCGTTTTTCCGTCAGGAGACAGCTGCGTATAGCCCGCAAATACATAGTCCGCAGCGGCAACCATAAAATCGGGGCCTTCCTGAAGGTCTGTGATCAGGTTATAGCCCGTATCCGTGAATTTGTCTTCCCTGACATTGTAGGTAAAGGTGTCTCCCAGATCCTTGACAGGCATTCCCGCATAGATCAGTCCGGTGTTTGTAATGCCCACTGCAGGCTCCATCCAGCCGGTATTGGGCTCCAGTCTTCCGGCCTTTGATTCCTTCCAGGTCTTGCCGTCAAAGAGCAGATTGGGTGCATAGCTTTCCTCATCATTGCAATAGCCCATCGTATAAACCAGGGTATCCCCCGTCTGCAGAGCCCTTCCGTAGTATCTTCCGGTAGGAAGGGGGGTTCCATCGCTCCAGATGCCCTTAGCCGGATCAAAAACCTTAACCATGGTGGATGCCTTCGGGGTCTGCACACCGTTTTCTTCCTTCATGGTGCAGCCGCCGAGAAGATAAAGCTTTCCGTTGTATGCCGCCAGGGCATATCCTTCCAGATCCCCAAGCTCGGGCATGGCAAATGCCTTGGCCTCGCAGGCATCCATATCCGCGCGGATCAAAAGCTTCTTTCCGTCATAGATCGCATTGCTCCCGTATTCCGACTGGTCCACGGCACCATAATCCACAATGGCATAAACGCAATTGTTCAGATAGACCATCTGCCGGCATTCATAGCCGTACCTTTGGTCCTTGTCTTTGGTAATTCCAAAAAGGCTTTCCGGAACCTCACAGGATCCGTTCATCGGATCTTCGGACAGCTCCGTATAATTGATACAGCCGGTGGTCTGGTCAAAAGAAAACAGCCTGCTTCCGTCGGTCGCCATATAGGAGCCCTGCAGAAGCATCTGGCTTGATGCGGCATAGGCCTTTTTGCCCTTGACCAGATAGACACAGTCCTTTTGCATCGTTTTCCCGCCGGACCGGATCTCAAGATCCACCACATTATTTTTCCAGCCGCGATCGGCAAAAGAAAGCTTATGGGCATCTCCCGTTACATCCCCTGCCTTTAATATGGTATCCTTTCCGTCCTTGGTGATCTTCAGAGAAAAATCAGAAGCCTTCAGATCCATACCGGATCCCGTAAGCTCGATATAGGGTTTTCCGTTTACCGTCTTAAGACTTACTTCCGCGATCCTGGGCGCTCTTATGGGAGGAATGCGAAAATCAAAGCTGCCCTTTTTTTCAAAAATATCCAAAGAAGGCGCGGCCTTCGTCATGGAGGTGATATCATTGACCAGATCCAGCGGATTGGTTTTCGCTCCGTTTTCTTTGTCCATCTGCGCTCTTTTCAGAGCGATCGCGCCCGTAATGAAGGGCGTTGCCATGGAGGTTCCGCTGTAGAAATCATACTTTTCAAACACGGACGTATCCTTCAGATCCTGTCTGGACAGTCCGATGTCATCCATGTCAATCCGAAACTCTCCATCCGCACCGCAGCTGAGGGCAAGAAGAAACTGTCTGTTTTCTCCGATTTCCGGGCTTTGGCCGGATTCCAGATCCGTATGTCCCCAGTAATCTCCATTCTCATCCAGATACATATCATGAGTTGTTCCCTCTGCGATCCCCCGCTCGGTCAGTTCGGTCTCTTTGCCTGTTTCCACTGCAAACAGCTCTCCGTATGCGTTTTTGGAGTATACGCTCCTTGTCATCACACTCAGATGCGGCAAAATCTCATCCTGACCCACAGTGTAAGAGGCAAGGGGCAGGCATACAAAGTCACCCTCCTGTATCTGGTTCATGGAAACCGAAAGACAATGCCCCTCCAAAAATCCGTTTCCGGATACACTGACTGTGATCGTCTGTCCTTTTTTGCCCCGGAACACAAGCTGATCGGGCTCTTCCTGCTTCTTTAGCTTCTCTCCGTTGATATAGATCTCCTTCAGAAAATCCTCTCTGGTAACAAAGTCCGAAAGGCCATGTTCAAAACCGTCATACCTTTGGGAGATCTCTGCCTGTCTGCTACCGTAAAGGCGCGGATTATAGCAATCATAACAAACCGTGGAAAGAATGTCTGTCCCGGGCGCCGCAATGTCCACCCACGGTCCGTGGTTGGAAAAAGAGACCAGGCCGCCGTCTTCCTTCGTGGCGGCTACGGATACCAGATAGGGACTATCAATGCCGGCCGGATAATCGGCATATTCAGAGCCGTCATTGCCTGCGGCACAGACGGTGATGGCTCCCTTTTTTCCCACCTTTTCCACCAGTGTCTCAAAGATCCTGCTGCTCTCACCGCCGCCCCAGGAATTGTTGATGGCTGCCACCTTCACACCCAGATCCAGGGCTTTATTGATATAATGGTAGGCAGCGATCTCGTGGCTGAGCGTGGCTGAGCCTTCTTCATCCAGGATGCGAAGAGCCATGATCTTGATCTTCTGGTTCACGCCGCTGATACCGGTCTGATTATTGCCCGCAGCGCCGATGATCCCGGCACAGTGCGAGCCATGCCCATGTTCATCCATGGGATCGGCATCTCCGTTTATAAAATCGTATCCATACGTTCCCTTCAGCCCCTTGGAGGTATAGGGGTTGATCCACATCTGATCCTTCAGCTCCGGGTGTCTGTAATCCACGCCCGTATCCAGAATGGCAACCACACAGTCAGAGCCCGTGCCCTTTGCCCATCCGGTCTGCACATTCGGCGCCTGCTCCGTCGGCTGCATGCTCCACTGCAGATCGCTGTAGGTATCATCGGTCACGCTCAGCAGATGGCTTTTGAAATTCCGCTCGGCATATTTGACATCGTCCCTTTTTTCCAGCCGGGCTGCCAGAACGTCCGGATCCTCGTTGGAAGATACCAGCGCAATGCTCAGATCCTCGTCATCAAAGTTCCAGACCTCCAGAGCCTGTACATTTGCCGCATTTTCACCCTGCCTTAGCATAGAGCGGACCCTGGATCTACTCAGATCGCCTGCTTCCTCAAACAGAACGACCACACAGTCCTCTTCGCTTGCGGGATCCGCCGGCGCTGCCGCTGCCGGGATCAGGCATTCCGTCAGCATGGCTGCCGCTGCTGCAACAGCGCACAGTCCCCGCAGGGTACTTCGTTTGGTTTCTTTTTTCATGTACAACTCTCCTTTGTTTCTTAACTGCTTGTCATTTCTTTTTGCTACACTGTGTCCAATTCTATACAAATCTACACACAGTTTCAAACATTTCGTAAGAATCTTTTGTTTTTCTTTCCGTACATCAGGAAAAAAGGTGCCTTGCATAAATAAAAACCCCCGCAGCATATATACTGCGGGAGTCTTCCAAGTATCTTTGATAATCTCAGATCACCCGGGATCCCGGTACTCTCAAACCTTCTCTACGCTGATGGTAACGGTCTCGTCGTTGACCTTCCACTCTTTTTCATTGGCAAAGGATTTCTCTTTTACGATCTCGTCTGCCAGAAGCTTTTCGGTCATAAGGGCCTTGTTCTTTTCCACGATTTCAGCGATCTTGTCGTTGCCGCTGATACCGATGCGGATATGATCCATAACCTCGAAGCCGGAATCCTTTCTCATGTTCTGAACCTTGCTGATGAACTCGGCTGCATAGCCCTCCTCCAACAGCTCGGGAGTCAGCTCCGTATTCAGGATCACGGTCATACCGTTATCTGCCTTGGAAACATAGTTGCCCTTCTGTGCGGTTTCAATGAGCAGGTCTTCCTTTGCCAGGGAAACGGCTACGCCGTCTGCATCAAACTCCAGATTCTGGTCTGCGTTCAGCTTTGCCATGGCTTCGCTGCCGTCAATGTTTGCCAGGTACTCCTTGATGGCACCGATCTGCTTACCATACTTGGGACCTAAGGTTTTCAGAAGGGGCTTAAAGGTATAACCCGTAAAGGCTCCCGTATCCTCGGTATAGATTACCTTCTTTACGTTCAGCTCTCCAGCCAGAATATCTGCAAAATAGCCGTGGAGCTCTTTTGCTGCCTGATAATACATCTCTGCAATGGGCTGGCGGTTCTTGATCCTTGCCTCTTCTCTGGCTGCATGTCCGATGGTTACAAGCTTTCTGACCTCGTCCATATTTACCTCCAGATCCTTGTCGATCATGGTGGTATCTGCCTTGGGGAAGTCACACAGATGCACGCTTTCGGGAGCGGAAGCATCGATGGAGCAAACCAGGTTGCGATAGATATCGTCTGCCATGAAGGGGATCATGGGAGCTGCGGTCTTTGCCAGGTTTACAAGGCAGGTATAAAGGGTCATGTAGGCGTTGATCTTATCCTGCTCCATACCCTTTGCCCAGAAACGCTCACGGCAGGATCTGACATACCAGTTGGAAAGCTCATCCACAAAGTCATCCATGGCTCTGGCTGCTTCGGGAATTCTGTAGTTTTCAAGGTTTGTATCCACATCCCCGATGACGGTGTTCAGGCGGGATAAGATCCACTTATCCATTACCGGAAGCTTGTCCGTCTCAAGGCTGTACTTGGTGGCATCAAATCCGTCAATGTTGGCATAGAGTACGAAGAAGGCGTAGGTATTCCAAAGGGTACCCATGAACTTTCTCTGTCCTTCCTGTACGGCCTTTCCGTGGAAACGGTTGGGCAGCCAGGGTGCGGAGTTGATGTAGAAATACCATCTGATGGCATCAGCCCCATAGGTTGCCAGGGCTTCGAAGGGATCTACTGCATTGCCCTTGGACTTGGACATCTTCTGTCCGTTCTCATCCAGCACCAGTCCCAGAACGATGACGTTCTCATAGGGAGACTTGTTAAAGAGCAGGGTGGACTCTGCCATAAGAGAGTAGAACCATCCTCTGGTCTGATCCACTGCCTCGGAAATAAAGGCTGCCGGGAACTGCTGCTCGAACAGATCCTTGTTTTCAAAGGGATAATGATGCTGTGCAAAAGGCATTGCGCCGGAATCAAACCAGCAGTCAATTACCTCAGGTACACGCTTCATGGGCTTACCGCACTTGGGACAGGGAATGGTTACCTCGTCAATGTAAGGGCGGTGCAGCTCGATCTTGGCTGCATCCTCCTTGCCGCTCTTTTCTGCCAGCTCCTCTCTGGAGCCGATGCAGTCCATCTCGCCGCAATCCGGGCACTGCCAGATATTCAGCGGAGTTCCCCAATAGCGGTTTCTGGAAATACCCCAGTCCTGGATGTTCTCCAGCCAGTTACCGAAGCGTCCCTCTCCGATGGAAGGGGGGATCCAGTTTACGGTCTTGTTATTCTTTACCAGGTCATCCCGAACTTCCGTCATCTTGATGAACCAGGATTCTCTTGCATAATAGATCAGCGGCGTATCGCATCTCCAGCAGAAGGGATAGTCATGCTCAAACTTCGGTGCGTCAAAGAGCTTGCCTTCCTTATCCAGATCTACAAGGATCTTGGGATCCGCATCCTTGACAAAGAGACCTGCATAGTCGGTATCCTCTGTCATTTCACCCTTTTCATCTACGAACTGTACGAAAGGCAGGCCATAGGTTCTGCCCACTCTGGCATCGTCTTCACCGAAGGCCGGAGCGATATGTACGATTCCGGTACCGTCTGTTAAGGTAACGTAGGAATCACAGGTCACATAGTGTGCCGGGGTATGCTGTTTTTCCGCAGCTTTTCCTGCACATGCAAACAAAGGCTCGTACTCTTTTTTCTCAAGATCCTTACCCACATAGGTCTCCAGGATCTCATAGGCCTTCTGATCCCCCTCTGCAAGCTTGCCCAGTACGGTATCCAAAAGGGCCTGAGCCATGATATAGGTATAGCCGTCAGCTGCCTTTACCTTTGCATAGGTTTCCTCGGGATTGACGCAGAGTGCAACATTGGAGGGAAGGGTCCAGGGCGTCGTGGTCCATGCCAAAAAGTATGCATCCTCGCCCTTGATCTTAAAGCGCACAGTAGCGGAACGCTCTTTTACATTCTTATAGCCCTGAGCCACCTCGTGAGAGGAAAGAGGGGTGCCGCAGCGGGGGCAATAGGGAACGATCTTAAAGCCCTTATACAGAAGCTTTTTCTTCCAGATCTCCTTCAGTGCCCACCATTCGGACTCGATAAAGTCATCGTGATAGGTAACGTAAGGATCATCCATATCCGCCCAGAAACCAACGGTTTTGGAAAAGTCTTCCCACATTCCCTTGTATTCCCAAACGCTCTCTTTACATTTCTGGATAAAGGGATCCAGTCCGTACTCTTCGATCTGCTCCTTACCGTCGATGCCAAGCTGCTTTTCCACACCCAGCTCTACGGGGAGTCCGTGGGTATCCCAGCCGGCCTTACGGGGTACATAGTAGCCCTTCATGGTACGGTATCTGGGGATCATATCCTTGATAACACGGGTCAGTACGTGACCGATATGAGGCTTGCCGTTAGCAGTCGGCGGGCCGTCATAAAAGGTATAGGTCGGGCCGTCCTTGCGGATTTCCATGCTCTTTTCAAAGATCTTGTTATCCGACCAGAACTTCTCGGTCTGCTTTTCCCTTTCCACAAAATTGAGATTGGTTTCCACCTTGCGGTACATCTGTGTATCCTCCTTGGTTTCTGTGATACTTTGTTTTTCTCTCAAATTCACCGGATTTTCCGGCCATTAGCGTCTCGAATAGTGATTATAACACACTTGCAAGGGCATCCGCAAGCGTGAAAAGGGCTGCCGCAACGGATTTCCCATGCGACAGCCCTTTGATCTGTATTCGATTTTAATATACGTAGATGTGTGCGGCGTAGGGTGCCAGATCCACCAGGATGGAGTTCTCCCAGCCGTGGCAATCCTCTGCTTTGGCAGATACCTCCTTGGCAACCTTCATGCCGGTTCCGCCGAACTCTCTCTCATCGCTGTTCAGTACCAGCTTGTACTTTTTCTTTTTCGGAACTCCCACGCGGTAGCTCTTTCTCTCCATGGGCGTCATGTTCAGTACGATGAGCAGGTTGTTCTTTCCGTTGGCGGATTTGCGGACATAGCTGTAAATGCTGTTCTCCTTGTCATCGGGATTGAGCCATTCAAAGCTCTTCCAGTTGTTGTCATTCTCATAAAGCGCCGGATATTTGTTATAAAGTGCAAGCAGCGCTGACATATAGTGATGCAGGCTTCCGTGCTCTTCATCCGCCAGATAATGCCACTCCAGCTCCCGCTCCTCGGACCATTCGCAGTCCTGACCGAAATCCTGTCCCATGAACAGAAGCTTCTTGCCGCAATGGGTGAACATATAGGTATAGCCGACGCGGAGATTGGCAAATTTATCCACATAAAAGCCCGGCATCTTATTGAGCATGGAGCATTTCAGATGCACTACCTCATCATGAGAAATGGGAAGGATGTAGTTCTCCGACTCATTATAACTCATGGCAAAGGTGAGGTTGTAGTGGGCACCCTTTCGAAGGATGGGATCCAGCTTCATATAGGCACAGAAATCATGCATCCAGCCCATGTTCCACTTAAAGGTAAAGCCCAGTCCGCCTTCCTTGGGATCTCCCGTTACCAGAGGCCATGCGGTGGATTCCTCGGCAATCATCATACAGCCGGGGCACTCTTTTTTCACAATGGAATTCAAATGTCTGAAGAACTCAATGGCCTCCAGGTTTTTGTTATTGCCGTATTTATTCTGTACCCACTCACCGTTTCTGCGGCCGTAGTCCAGATACAGCATGGAAGCAACCGCATCCACGCGAAGTCCGTCAATATGGAACTTCTTCAGCCAGTACATGGCGTTGGCGATCAAAAAGTCCTTTACTTCATTTTTCTCAAAGTCAAAGACCTTGGTACCCCAGTCCGGATGCTCGCCCTTTCTGGGATCCGCATACTCAAAGAGGGGCGTGCCGTCAAACATGGCAAGTCCGAATTCATCCTTGGGGAAATGGGCGGGAACCCAGTCCAGGATCACGCCGATGCCTGCCCGGTGCAGGGTATTTACCAGATACATAAAGTCCGTAGGCTCGCCGTAGCGGGAGGTAGGTGCATAGTATCCGGTTACCTGATATCCCCAGGATCCGTCAAAGGGATGCTCTGCAATACCCATGAGCTCTACGTGGGTATATTTCATGTCCTTGCAGTATTCCACAAAGCTGTCCGCAAACTCCCGGTAGTTATAAAAGCCCTTATCCCCGGACTCCGGATCGTTTACCGGATGCTTTTTCCAGGAACCGATATGGCACTCGTAAATAGCCATGGGGGATTTCAGAAGATCCTTATCCGCCTTGGCATTTTGCCAGGTTTCATCACTCCATTTAAAGCTGTTCAGATCCGAGACAACGGAAGCTGTCTCCGGCCGAAGCTGTGCCTGATTGGCAAAGGGATCTGCCTTGTAGATCTTGCGGTTATCCTTGGTGGTGATGACGAATTTGTACAGATCACCTTTCTTTACCCCGGGAACGAACAGAGCAAAGATCTGTCCTCCTCCCAGGCGCTGCATATTGTCCTTGTAAATATCCCAGTCGTTGAAATCTCCCACCACGTTGACGTACTCTGCATTGGGCGCCCATACTGCAAAGTAAACGCCCCTTTGTCCATCCACCGTGGTTTCGTGCGCTCCCATTTTTTCATAGATCTCATAGTGGGTTCCCTGCGCGAACAGATACTGGTCGTCATCTGTTAAAAAAATGGGATTGGTCTGTTTTTTTGCTGCCATGTTTGTATGCCCCTTTCTTCTCCCTGTATCGTTTTGCCTACCCCCTATAGGCTGTGTTACTTATCCAGCATGAAGTCCTTTTCCCGAAGGACGATCATGTCTTCCTTATCATATCGTTTTGCCAAAAGTACATCCACGAAGCGTCCGATGCCCTTTTTCTCCACCTTCTCAATGGCGGAGTCCACAATGCCCCGAACCTCGGCTGTGGTGACTGCGTGGTCCTGACGCTGGCGCTCCTCAATGCGGTTGTACAGTGCCAGCTTACCCATCTCGTCGATGGAGTATTCCTTCTCCTTGGCGTAGGCCTGGGCAAAGGTTACAAGTCCGTCGTTATCCAGAACATCCACTACCAGCTTCTGGGAAGCGTATTCTTCCACCTTGGGATTGGCATCCGTCAGTCTCTGCATATTGTCATCGGTATCGCAAAGCACAATTAAAAGTCCGCTGAGGCTTCCTGCCTTTTCAAAAAGCGTGCTGACGGTATCTGCCGTCATGGAGCCTGCCTCGGTGATCACCAAAGATCCGTCATTGTACTGGGCAAGGAAGCTGTCCATGTTCTGTCCGGAAAGCTCCTCTGCTGTGAGGACAACGGATTTGTCACTGACGGAGGGTGCGTACAGACCGATGGCTGCCACCAGCTCTTTTCCTACGGTCTCCGGATCGGTACCGTTTTCACCTACTACCCGGATGTTGGATGCCAAAGGCTCCAAGCTTGCCTGATCGATGATCCTTGCAAGTCTTTGTTGCATCTGTTTTCCGTTGGCAACGTGGGAGAACAGATCTCTTTCCTCTTTGGTCAGGACTCTGGCTTCCTCACCATCCTCTTCTTCGGAGGAATCAGCGCTCTGAGCTTGAGATGCTGCTGCCGATTCGGCTGCCTGCTCTGTCTTGGGAGCTTCCTGTCCGGCTGCTTCGGCTGCCTTTTTCTCCATGAGCTGGGCGTAGAGCTTATCCACGTCCATCTCCTTCTTTTCGGAAGCTTCTTCTGCCTTGGGCTCCTCCTCGGAGGATTTGGTCTCCGTGGGCTCTGCTTTTTCTACAGCGCCCTGGGCTGCCAGCTGTGCTGCCTTTGCCATTGCCACGGCTTCGGCTGCGCTGGAAGCAAGTCCTGCAGGAGCTGCTGCTTCCGTGTTTTCTTCAGTGGTATCTTTCGTAGTTTCGGTTGTATCTTCTGCTGCAGTTTCAGTTTCGACCTTGGTTTCGGTCTCTGCAGTCTGATCCTTTTCTTCCTTTGCCTCCTGAGACTCTGCTTCATCTAAAATGCTGTGCAAAATCTCTGCCTGCAGATTGGAGGTGTCATAGTGCTGGCCTGCAAGGGCCGATACCAGCTTATCCTCAAGGCCGTTGATCTCGGCAGTATTGAAGTTGCTGGCCTGCTGAGAAGCCTTCTTCTCCGGCTGCGCCTGAACGGGCTGCTCCGGTTCTTCCTCCTCTTCCTCCGGCTCTTCCTCTGTCAATTCTTCGGCTTCTTCAAGGACTTCCGCTGCTTCTTCTTCGGCTACTTCTTCAGCCTCTTTGCTCTCCGGCTCTGTCTTCTCCTCCGGAACAGCTTCTTCCGTCTCTTCAGGCAGCTCTTCCTCTGCCTTCACGGATACGTTTTCCATTTCCTTTTGCAGAGCGGATCTGGCTTCCTTCTCCAGCTCCTCGGCTCCGTCGAATACATCGATCATGGGAGAAATGGTATTGAGTTCATTCTGCTCAAAGGCAGAAACATTATCGTAATTGTTCAGAAGAGGGCTGCTCTGCTCCTTCACCTTCTGCTTGATCTCTTCGATCTGCTGCTGCTCGGTGGCCTTCTTCACATCCTCCCACTCGGCAATGATATCTCTGAAGCTCAGCTGTCCGGTGATCTGTTTTTCCACCATGGGCTTTTCCGCTTCTTCCGGTGCTGTCTCCTGAGGCTTTTCGCTCTCTGCGGGAGCAGGAGCTGCAGGTGCTTCCGCTACCACGGGCTGCATCTCCTTCATGGCGTCTGCCGTAGCCGCTGCCGCTTCCTGCGCTGCCTGACGGGCTACCTGTGCAGCCTGTACCTGGGAAGCCTGTGCTACCTGGGTTGCCGCCGCTGCCGCCGCCTGGGAGGCTGCCGCTGCCGCTACCTGGGAGGCTGCTGCCGCCGCTGCCGCTGCCGCCGCTTCCTTTGCAGCTTCCATGGCTACGATCTGCACTGCTTCAATAAATTCCTTGGGAAGGGGCTTACTCTGGGAAAAGACGATGGGCTCGATTTTTTCCATCTCCCTGGCAGGCTCTTCGGGCTCTGCTGCAGCTTCTTCTTCCTCTTCCAGGGCTTCTTCAGCTGCTTCGAAGTCCTCTTCCTCTTCGATCTCTTCTATATCTTCCTCTTCATACTCATCATCAAAGAGCATGGCGGGATCAAAGCTATCATCCGGATCCTCTTCGGGATATTCCTCATCCTCTTCTTCGGCGCTAAGCTCCGTCATATCCTCATCCGCCGTGATCTCCGTCATATCTTCATCCACGGTGATCTGCCTCATATCCTCATCGGCAGTTTCGTCCTCTTCAAAATCCTCTTCAACCTCTGCATCCTCGTCATCAAAGAAGGCTTCTTCATCCTCCTCTTCCTCTTCGAAGATCTCTTCGAAATCATCGCTGATCTCTACAAAGTCATCCTCTACTTCCTCAGGCTCTGCATCGGCTTCGGCTTCTGTTTCTTCAGAAACTTCCTCTGCTTCCTCTGCTGCAGACTCCCTGGCAGGGGCTGCCTCCTGCTTGGAAGGCTCTTTGGTTTCTTCCTCGCTCTCCTCGGAATAAACCTCTTCGATCTCTACGGTGTCTCCCTGTCCGAACTGGGGGATCTTTCCGGTCTCTCTGGCGATGCGCTCGTTGTTCATTTCCTCAGCCATCTCAATGGCTCTGGAGATCACATGAGGCTGCAGGGAATCGATGCTGTCATGGAAAATGGAATTCATGGGCAGGGCACGGGTGGCATCTGCTGCCTCCATATCATCCTCTTCCATGAGCTTGACGATCTCTTTTGCCAGATACTTACTGGTCTCTTCCTCTAAATTGATGGTATCAAAACGATTGCCCGCATCAATGGTACGGACCTTGATATCCTCTACATCAGGGGTTACGATGCGCATATCGCTGTCATCGTCTTTGGCCTGCTCATTTTCTTTTGTCTCCGCCCGGTCCTCTTTCTCTGTTTCAGGCAGCACAACAGCGCCGATGGCCTTGGAAAGATCCTTGGTTTCGGCGATCTTTACGGAATCCTCGGCGGCAGCAGGACCTTCTTCCTCTTCCCACTCTTCGTCCTCTTCGAAGTCTTCTTCCTCCTCTTCGTAGTCTTCGTCTTCGAAGTCTTCCTCTACCGTCTCGTACTCCTCTTCATATTCCTCTTCGGAGTCCTCGTATTCCTCATCCTCGTACTCTTCATCTTCATACTCTTCGGACTCATCCTCTTCAAAGTCTTCCTCCTCGTAGGCTTCGTCCTCATAGTCTTCCTCGGTCTCGGGATAATTCTCATCCTCATAGACCTCGTCATCTTCGTATTCTGCCTCGTCCTCGTACTCCTCTTCCTCATAGGAGGCAGGCTCCGGCTCGGGCTTGTATCCTCTGTGATATCTGGCCCGGTCTTTCTCATCGGCGATGCGGATATCCTCATCCTCCTCTTCAGGCTCCGAAGCCGCTGCCCGGTTCTTCCAGCCCATACGAAGAGACGGGATTCTGGTAGTCTTTGCCTTGGTGGGGGCCACGTTTTTCACGCTGATATTCATGGGTGCCTGCACATCGCTGTCCATGTTCTCCTCGGCGGTAGCTTCCTCCGCCAAAGCGATGGCTTCCCTCTTTTCCAGGAAACGGGCATTGTATTTTTCCTGCTGGGTGGGGGTTAAAGGTGCATGCAGCATCTTCAGCTCCAATGCCTTATACACATACTCGCCGTCCCCGAACCACAGGATCAGTTCATCACATTCCTCCACGCATCTGGTGGTAAGACCGATGCGGTGATACAGATATGCCAGCTCATAGGTCCACTTGGGATCAGGATCGTCGTAGTTGTACATCTTGTATTTTTCCAAAACCGCGATCCGCTCCTCAAGGGATACGTCATGGGATTCGTAAATCTTATATTGGAGGATAAAGCGATCCACCTCATGGGGTGCGATCTGCTTATACTGCTCAAAATACTCTACGGCCTTTACCGGATCCTCCAAAATAATGGAAAGCTCACAAAGAGCATATACCACTCTCT
>JAEEGL011792976.1_pt1 | contig 30056 bp, 35 predicted proteins | sample 9134231 | NCBI WGS metagenome assembly JAEEGL01 (sample SAMN16246548, study PRJNA631951) | gut metagenome | biome: gut microbiome; feature: rumen; material: fiber-attached | host: Bos | place: Iran: Karaj | collected 2018-10 | reverse complement strand
TCTTAATGTTGAAAAAGCTAGATTAGATAAAGCTTTGGGAAATGAAGAAATAAGAACGATTATAACAGCATTTGGCACAGGTATTGGTGACGAATTTGATTTATCTAAATTAAGGTATGATAAAATTATTATCATGACCGATGCCGATGTTGATGGTTCACATATCAGAATATTATTATTAACATTATTCTATAGATTCTTTAAACCAATTGTAGAAGCTGGACATGTTTATGCAGCTCAGCCACCATTATTTAGAATTCAACATGGTAAAACTAGAAAATACGTTTTAGATGAAGTGGAAAAAGAAAAATATTTAAATTCATTGGATGAGAGTGTACGTAATCGTGCTGAAATTACTCGTATGAAAGGATTAGGAGAAATGGATGCACCAGAATTAAATGAAACAACTATGGATATTGAAAAGAGAACATTAAGAAAAATAACTGTTGATGATTGTGTTGCAGCTGATGCTATTTTTGATAAATTAATGGGTGAAGAAGTAGAACCTAGACGTGTATTTATTGAAGAAAATGCAAAATATGTAGAAAACTTAGATATATAGGAGGTGTAGTATGGAAAACGAGGAAAATTTAAATGAAGTAAATGAATCAGAAGATTCTTTTCACGAAAGAGATAGTTTATTAGAAAATGATATCGTAAGTGAAGTTTCAAAATCATTTCTTGATTATTCAGTTAGTGTTATAACATCACGTGCTATACCAGATCTAAGAGATGGTCTAAAACCAGTACATAGAAGAATTCTATGGTCTATGTTTGAGGAAGGTACTACACCAGACAAACCTCATAAAAAAAGTGCAGCTACTGTTGGTTATGTTATGGGAAAATATCATCCACATGGTGATTCATCAATTTATGAAGCTATGGTTCGTTTAGCACAAAACTTTAATCAAAGATATATGCTTGTCGATGGACATGGTAACTTCGGTAACATTGATGGAGATGGTGCTGCTGCTAACCGTTATACAGAAGCAAGACTTTCTAAGATATCACTTGAATTATTGAGAGATATTAGAAAAGATACTGTTGATATGGATGATAACTTTGATGCAACATGTAAAGAGCCAAGAGTATTACCTTCAAGATTCCCTAATGTACTTGTAAATGGTTCTATGGGTATAGCTGTAGGTATGGCAACTAATATTCCACCACATAATTTAGGTGAAGTAATTGATGGATGTGTCGCATATATTGATAATCCTGATATTGATACAATGGGCTTAATGAAATATATTAAGGGTCCAGATTTTCCAACAGGTGGTGTTATTTTAGGAAATTCAGGTATTAAAAAAGCTTATGAAACAGGGCGTGGAACAATTACAATTCGAAGTAGAGCTGTTATTGAGGAACATGAAGGTCATAATGCCATAGTAATAACTGAGGTTCCATATGGTGTTAATACTGCTGAATTAAAAAACAAAGTAGCTGAATTAGTACGTGATAAAATTATTGATGGCATTTCTGATTACCACACTGATTTAAAAGATGGTGTTAAAATAACAATAACACTTAAAAAAGATGCTAATCCACAAGTTGTATTAAATAATTTATATAAACATACTAATTTTCAAATGAGTTATGGTATCATTTTATTGGTTATTGATGTTGATACACCAAAAACTTTAGGTTTAAAAGATATTATTGCTAAATATGTTGAATATCAGAAAGAAATTATTATTAGAAGAACTCGCTACGACTTAGATAAAGCAGAGACTCGAGTTCATATCTTAGAAGGATACAAGATAGCTCAAGATAATATTGATGAGGTTATTAAGATAATTAAATCAGCTGAAAGTGACGAAGAAGCTAAACAAAAATTAATGGATAGATTTGGTTTAACTGATGTTCAAACTGATGCTATATTAGAATTAAAACTTCGTCGTTTAACAGGTTTAGAGCGTGAAAAAATTGAATCTGAACTTGCAGAATTATTAAAATTAATCGCTGAATATAAGGAAATATTAGTGGATATAAATAAAGTTCTTGCAATAATTAAACAAGAAATGTTAGAAATTAAAGAAAAATATGCTGATGAAAGACGTACAGATATTGACATGACAGCTATTGATTATATAGAAGATGAGTCTTTAATACCAAATGAAAAGGTTATTGTAACAATGACGCAAAAAGGTTATATTAAACGTATGACTACTGATACATATAGAACACAAAACCGTGGCGGTGTAGGTATTAAAGGTATGGCAACAAATGAAGAAGATTTTGTTGAGAATATCATTAATATGAATACACATGATTATATATTATTCTTTAGTAATAAAGGTAAAGTATATCGTACTAAAGGTTATGAAATTCCTTCATACAGTAGACAATCAAAAGGATTACCAATTGTAAATCTTCTTTCATTAGAAAAAGATGAAGTCATCAAAGTAATGTTGAAGATAGAAGAAAATGAAGAAAATAACAATGTTGTATTTTGTACACAAAAAGGATTAATTAAGCGTACTAATATATCTGAGTTTGATAACATTAGGGCTAATGGTAAGATTGCTATAACATTGAAAGATGATGATGAATTAACTGCTGTTAAGAAAACAGATGGCACAAATCAAATTATTATAGCAGCATCAAATGGTAGAATGATCAGGTTTGATGAAAACGAAATTCGTATCATGGGAAGAACAGCTGCTGGTGTTAGAGGAATCGATGTTGGCGATGGAGTTGTTGTCGGAATGGAAATCGCATATCCAGAGCAAAAAATATTAGTTGTAACTGAAAATGGATATGGTAAACAAACTGATGTAGATGAGTATCGTATGACACACCGTGGTAGCAAAGGTGTTAAAGGATTAAATATCACTGAGAAGAATGGTAATATAGTGGCCTTTAAAACAACACATGGTGATGAAGATTTAATGGTAATTACAAATAATGGTATTATCATAAGATTGCCAATTGATCAAGTATCTACTACAGGTCGTGTTGCTCAAGGTGTTAGATTAATTAATTTAAAAGATGATCAGAAAGTAAGTACTGTTGCGTTAATAAAACATGAAAATGAAGAAGAAATCTCTGCAGAAAATGAAAATTTGTCAGAGCAAAATGTTGAAACAGTACAAGAAAACAGTGATTCTGAATAAAAACTAGCTATTGCTAGTTTTTTTATGTTTCACGTGAAACATAAAAAATATAATTTAATTATTCTAATTATGATATTTTTTAATATAAGTTATGTTCCACGTGAAACATTATATACTCGATTATATTTCTGAAAATACTATTACATAAGCGTCTTAAATCTATGTTTCACGTGAAACATAGGAAATATACTTGATTTTTATCTGATAATATTATATATTACATATGCACAACATTTATGGTTGAACCAGGTCAGAGTTGGAAGACAGCAGCCTTAAAACTCTCTAAATGTGTGTGCTTTTTTTATTGAAAAAGGTGATACTATGGAAAAATATATGCAAATAGCATTGAATGAAGCTAAAAAGGCACTAAAAAAAGGCGATATTCCAGTTGGAGCAGTTGTTGTAAAAGATGGTAAGATAATTGCTAAAGCGTATAATAAGAGGGAAAAAAACAATGTAACTACGCACCACGCAGAAATATTAGCTATAAATAAAGCTTGTAAAAAGATTCATAACTGGAGGTTAAATGATTGTGAACTATATGTAACAATGGAACCATGTATGATGTGCTGTGGAGCAATTATACAATCAAGAATTAGCAAAGTTACATATGGTACTGCAAATGATAATTTTGGATTTTCCAATGTTCTAAAAGAAAATAATGTTAAAATTGAAAGCGGAATGTTGGAAAATGAATGTAGGAAAATAGTTCAAAATTTCTTCGTTCAAAAACGAAATTAAAACCTTTAATTTAAACCAAAAAAATGGTATAATTATTAAGATTAGAGGTGTACTATGTATCAGGCATTATATAGAAAATACAGACCAAAAACTTTTGATGATGTAGTAGGTCAAGACGTCGTTATTCAAACATTGAAAAATGCAATTTCAAACGAGAAAATAAGTCATGCTTACTTATTATCCGGACCAAGAGGCTGTGGCAAAACATCAATAGCAAAAATCTTTGCTAGATTGGTTAATTGTGAGCATCCTGAAGGAACAAATCCATGTAATAAGTGTGTATTTTGTACACAAAAAGATGAACAAAACCTTGATATTATTGAAATGGATGCGGCATCAAATAATGGTGTAGACGAAATTCGTGAGATAAATACGAAGGTAAACTTAGTACCATCTGTTGGAAAATACAAAGTATACATTATTGACGAGGTTCATATGCTGACTATAGGTGCCTTCAATGCTTTATTAAAAACATTGGAAGAACCACCAGCTCATGTAATATTTATTTTAGCAACGACTGACCCTAATAAAGTGCCAATAACTATTTTATCGAGATGTCAACGTTTTGATTTAAAAAAGATAAGTGAAGACGTAATATTTGAAAGAATAAGCAATATTTGTAATAAAGAAGGTATTAAAGTAACTGATGAAGCTTTACGTGAAATTGCACGTTTAGGCGATGGTAGTATGCGTGATACTTTGAGCGTTTTAGATCAAGTTATATCTTATGCTCAAGATGAAATATCACTTGATACAGTACATGATGTTAATGGAACGGTATCACAAAAAGATATATCATTATTAATAGAAAAGATAGTTTCGAAAAACGTTGTCGATGTGCTTAATAGTATTAAAGAATATGATCAAAAAGGTAAAAGTATAATTAGAATAACTGAGGAAATAATTCTTTATTTAAGAAATTTAATATTATACAAAGTTTCAAAAGAAAAAGGTAATCCATTATATGATAATATTGAATTAACTACTGAGGAAGTTATAACTTATATAAGGGTATTGAATGAAGCAATACTTGATATGAAAAAGTTTACTAATTATAGGATGATGCTTGAATTAGCAGTTATCAATATAATGAGTATCGGCGAGAATAAATTGGGAAATTTTAAAACTGAAGAAGACAATAAATTAGATTTCCCAGGAAATAATTTGAATGAAAAAACTGTTGAAGTTGCTGAACAGCAAGTATTAGAAAATAAAAAGCCTGATGTAAGTAAAGTAGTCACACCTAAGACTGCGGTTAAACGTATTGTTAACACTGAAAACGATTTGTCAAAATTAAATCAATTTACCGACACAAGAGTGTCTAATACGTTAGCTAAATTTTCAAAAAAAGACACAACTGAATTAAAAAAACAATTAACTAATTTAAATAATTACTTAATGGATGATAAACTTGGTAATACGGCTTCATTGATCCTTGATGGTGAGTTGAAAGCTGTAGGTGAAAATTATGCTATCTTTACGTATAAAACTAGTAATCTAGTTAATTTGTTTATAAACAATATAAAAAATATTGAAGAATTATTGAAAGAATTATTAAATACTGATTTAAATGTCGTGGCCGTAGATAGTAATAAGTGGGATGAAATTAAAGAAAAATTTAATTCAAAAACCGTTAATTATGAATATGTACCAGAAAAAATTAGTATAGATGAAGTATTAAAGAGTATTAAATCAGATGATGACAGTACAGATATGCAATCATTATTTGGTGATATTGTTGAATACGAATAGGAGGAAAATAAATGAATATTCAAGCAATGATGAAACAAGCACAACAATTGCAAAAAGACATGATGAAGGCAAAAAAAGAAATTGATGAAACAGAATACGAGGTAACAAAGTCTTTTGTTACTATTAAAGCTAAGGGAAATAAAAAAATTGAAAGCATAAAAATAGATATGGAATCAATTGATGGTGAGGAAATTGAAATACTTCAAGATCTTATTCAAGTAGCAATCAATGAGATAATGGAAAAAATTGATAAAGACACAGAAAGCAAGATGGGTAAATATACTCAAGGAATGCCAGGTTTATTTTAAATATGTATCCAGAAACCATAAATAACTTAATAGAATGTTATAAGAAACATCCTGGTATAGGTGAAAAATCAGCTGAAAGAATGGCTTTATACTGTTTGGAAGCTGATGATGAAATGTTGCAAATGTTTGCTGAGTCATTATTAAATATAAAGAAAAAAGTTAAACGTTGCAAAAAATGTAATAATCTTACAGAAAATGATGTATGTAGCATTTGTAATGACGAATCTAGAGATAGTAGCGTTATCTGTGTAGTTGAAGATATAAAAAATGTTTTTCAATTTGAAAAAATTGGTTCTTACCATGGATTATATCATGTTCTTGATGGTTTAATTTCTCCATTGGACAATATCAATCCAGAAGATATAAATATTGGTTCTCTTCTTGAAAGAATTGATAATGAAAATATTAAAGAAGTAATCATTGCTGTTAAGCCAAGTATTGAAGGTGAAACAACAGCATTGTATATTTCTAAAGCTTTAGAAGATAAGAATGTTATAGTATCAAAAATAGCACATGGTGTTCCTATGGGAGCTGACATGGATTATGTAGATGCTTTGACATTGGAATTAGCATTGGAAGAAAGAAAAAATATGAATAATTAAAATGTATGCAAAAGCATATTATTTATTGGTGAGTTAGATGATCAAAAAAATGTATGGATTATTCAAACGAATAGTGTTAAGCGCATTTGCACTCTATGGTTATAATTTAATAGCCTCATCTATAAATTTGATTATACCAATAAATATATGCACAATTAGTGTACTATCAATATTTGGCGTTATCGCCATTTTTCCGCTTATAGTAATTTTAATTTTAATGTATTAGGAAGTGATTAGTTAATGTTAAATGAATATGAAACACAGCAACCTATAGCCTATAAAGTATTATCAAATGCCGTGGCAACTAATCATTTTGCGCACGCATATATCTTTGAAACTAATGGTTATGAAAAAGGCTTAGATATGGCTTTGTGTTTTGCTAAGGTTATACTATGTCCACATCATTATATGGAAAACAGCAAATGTGATCAATGTTTTCAGTGCCATATGATTGATGATAATAATTATTTAGAGTTAAAGATAATCAATCCTGATGGTCAGTTTATAAAAAAAGAACAATTAGTAGATTTACAAGATGAGTTCAGTAAAAAATCATTATCGGGAAATAAAGTTTATATCATAAATCATGCCGATAAACTTAACAATAACTCAGCTAATGCATTACTAAAGTTTATCGAGGAGCCACCAGAAGGAATAGTAGCTATACTAGTTGTTGATAATGTGTACCAATTATTGGATACTATTATATCAAGATGTCAACTAATATCTTTGAATGGACAGGCTAATGTGTTATCATCAGACAATACTTTAAATAAAATTAGTAAGTTATTAAATAATAGCACAGCCGATTATGAAGAGTTTATAGCTAACGATTCTGATAGCATTGATAAGGCGTTAAACTTTGTAAAATACTATGAAAAAAATGGTAAAAAAGTCTTGTCACATATGAATGAATATTGGTTTGATAATTTCAGTGATAAAGACAAAATATATAAGGCAATACAAATTATAATATATTTTTATAAAGATTGCTTAAATTTTAAGATAGGATTATCAGTTGATGTATTTGATGATTATATCGAGTTCATAAAAGATGTATGTATTGATAATGAGGTTTCTGATTTGGTTAGAAAACTACGCGTTTTAACAGAAAACAATCGTTATTTAACATATAATGCTAACACAAATTTATTAATGGATAGAATAATAATCACGATGGAAGAAGGTGCATAAATGATAAAAGTTGTAGGTATATCGCTACCTGATAATAATCGCATATATTACTTTAATCCTGGAGACTTTGATCTAAAGAGGAATCTTACGGTTATAGTTGAAACGGAAAGAGGTTTGCAATTTGGAAAAGTTGAATTACCTCCATTTGAAATTGCGGAAAACAAACTTGTATCTAATTTAAAAGATGTTATTCGTATTTCGACTAAAAAAGATTATATGATTCATAAGAAGAATATGCAAGATGCAAAAGAAGCACTAGTTAAATGCAAAAAACTAGTAGAAGAACTTGGATTAGACATGCAAATAATGGATGCTAGTTTTACATTTGATAGGGAACAATTATTATTTAGATTTTTATCAGATAATAGGGTTGATTTTCGTCAATTAGCGCGCGAATTAGCCAACTGTTATAAGACACGTATCGAATTGCGACAAGTTGGTGTGAGAGACAAAGCAAAAGAAGTAGGTGGATGTGGATTGTGTGGCCGTGAATTATGCTGCGCACGATTTGGATCATCTGATTTTACTTCTGTTTCAATAAATATGGCAAAAAATCAAAATATTTCCCTAAACCCAAATAAGATTAATGGTGTATGTGGTAGACTTCTATGTTGTTTAAAATATGAAGATGAAACATATAAAGAATTTCGTAAAACATTACCTAAATTAGGTGAAACAGTTAAAACTCCTCAAGGTAGTGGCAAAGTTAAAGAAATAGATATTATTAATCAAAAATATAAGGTTGATGTAGAAGGCTCAGGAATAGTTGAGGTACAAGTATAGTATGGAAGTTAAAAACTATTTACTTGGTTATGATAAAATGTACATCATGCAAGATACAGATATGTTTAATTTTTCACTTGATTCTGTTTTATTACCTAATTTTGTCACATTGAACAGTAGCGTGAAAAAAATAATGGACATTGGCTGCGGAAATGCACCCATACCTCTTATATTATCAACTAAAACAAAAGCAAATATAATTGGTGTTGAAATTCAAAAGCAGGTTTATGATTTGGCTTGTAAATCTGTGGAAATAAATAATTTAACTGAACAAATTACTATTTTGAATGAAGATGTTAATCGATTATACCAAAACATGGAAAGTGATTCTTTAGACGTGATAACATGCAATCCTCCATTTTTTAAAGTTAGTGATGATTCTAAGCTCAATAAAAATGACTATAAGACTATAGCTAGACATGAAGTTAAATTAAATTTGGATGATATTTTCAAGATAGCACGCAAATTACTTAAGAATAATGGTAATATAGCGATTGTACATCGTCCTGATCGTTTAATTGAAATTATCGATATAATGCGTAAGTATAATATCGAACCCAAAAGAGTACAATTTGTATATCCTAAGCAGGATAGGGACGCTAATATATTATTGATTGAAGGTACAAAAAATGGAAAAAGTGGTATAAAGATTGAACCACCTATTTATACGCATGGTGATGACGATCAATATACGGATCAGATAAAAAAATATTTTGAGTGAGGTGTGATATGTCACAAAAAAGTTATGATAAATCCCCAGTTTTATATTTAATTGCAACACCAATTGGAAATATGGGTGATATTACATTTAGAGCTGTGGAAACACTTAAAAATGTTGAGGTAATATTTTCGGAAGATACACGTATTACTAATCAATTATTGAGATTTTATAATATTAAGAAGAAATTAATAGCGAGTCATCAATATAATGAGAAAGAAAATGTTGACAAACTGTTAGAATATTTGAAAAATGGTTATGATGTAGGTCTTGTTACCGATAGAGGCACACCAATCATAAGTGATCCAGGCTATTACCTTAGTGAAGCTGCCATTGAAGCTGGGTATAATGTTGTTTCTATTCCTGGTGCTACAGCGTTTGTATCGGCTTTGATTGTTTCAAATATCGAAGCTTTGCCATTTACTTTTTATGGCTTTTTAAACAGCAAGCAGGCTAAACGTCGTAAAGAATTGGAAAAAATTAAGTCATTAGATACCACTATGATTTTCTATGAAGCTCCTCACCGTCTTAGTGAAACTTTATCCGATATGTTAGATGTATTGGGAAATAGGAAATGTTCGATTTCCCGGGAAATAACAAAGAAATTTGAGGAAGTATACCGTGGTACATTGGAGGAAATAATTCCACAAGTTTCCGATATAAAAGGTGAAATAGCTATTGTTGTTGAAGGTAATAAGAGTGTAAATACATTTGATAATTTAACAATTATTGAGCATGTTAATTTATATATAAAAGAAGGTTATAGTTCGAAAGATGCAATAAAAATGGTTGCTAAAGAGCGACAACTTAATAAAAATGAAGTGTATATAGAATATCATGGTAATGATAAGAGGTGATAGCATTGAAATTAATAGTTGGCTTGGGAAATCCTGGTTGTGAGTATGAAAATACGCGTCATAATATAGGATTTATGGTTTTAGATGAGTATGCTAAAGAGAATGGCTTAACTTTTTCTAATACTAAATTTGATGGAATGTATGCTGAACATTATATTAAAAATGAAAAAATTATTTTTTTGAAGCCTCTAAAATATATGAATTTATCTGGTGAGGTTATTAGAAAGTATGTTGACTATTTCAAAATAAATATCGATGATATCCTTATAATTCATGATGATATGGATTTAGATGTAGGTAATATTAAAATTCGTTATAAAGGTGGAACGGCGGGACACAATGGTTTGAAAAATATCGAATTAAATCTTAAGACGAATGAATATAAACGGATAAAAGTTGGTATATCAAAGAGTAAAAATATTGATATTGTTGATTACGTGCTTGGGAAGTTTACGAATGATGAACTACAAGTTATTAATCAATCAATATCAAAGATAGTTAAAATTATTGAAGATTTTCCAACTATGTCATTTGAAAATTTGATGAATAAATACAATTAAGGGTAAGTAAAATATCCTTTTTTCGCGTGGAGGTGATATTATGTTTTTAGATAGTCTTTTTAAAAATATTGGCGTACAAAATGTAAGTGGCTTAACTAATGAATTAAAGTGTATTTATATAAGCCAAATATTTAAAAAGGAAAATCGTTCGATTTTAGTTGTTTGCAATTCTTTGTATGAAGCTAACAAGATGTTTGAAACATTAAAAATATACAATGCTGATACTTTGTTTTTTCCGATGGATGATTTTTTAACGAGTGAAATTTTAGCTGTTTCACCTGATCTAAAAATTACGCGTTTGGAGACGATGAATAACGCTGATCAACATAAAATAATAGTTACTAACCTTATGGGGTATCTACGTTTTTTACCTAAGAAAGATCTTTTTAAAAACAGTTATGTAACAATTACAAAGTCATCTTCCATTGAAATTAACGCTCTTGTACAAAGTTTATTTAATATAGGTTATAGTAAAGAAAGTATTGTCGACAAAACGGGTACAATGGCAGTACGAGGATTTGTTGTGGATGTATTTCCAATAAATTATAAGAATCCAGTGCGTATCGAATTTTGGGGTGACGAGATAGACAGTATCAGATTGTTTGATGTTGATACACAACTAAAGATTGAAGACCTATCAGAGATAACAATTATGCCCAATAGTGAGTTTTTAATCAGCAGCGATTTAGATCAAACATATAAGCAAAGGGATTTGATTAAGTATGGCGATGTTAGCAATATTGGTGAGTATATTGATGATCCTATAGTAGTGTACAATGATTATAGTGATTTAAAGAACGCTTATACTAATTTATTAAAAGATATATGTGAATATTGTGAATCAGCAAATATTAGTGCACAAACACAGTTTATGAATGATTTTAACAGCATGAATTATAAGGATGAAATTAATTTGTGTAAATTTGACTCATTTGATAATATGGTATCATATGATAGCTATGATGTAGAGGAAAAATTCGACGTAGAGAATCTAGGTGCACAATTAAATGAATTATTGCATAAATATAAGTGCCTAGTTATTGGCGTAAGCAATCGATATAATGCAAATAAGGTTCTTGATAAAGTAGACACTGCTGTTTTTACGGATTTGAATAACATATATGATGGGAAGATAAATATTGTTATTTTTCCATTTGGTGCAGGATTTATTTTCAATAGAATAATGGTTATAAGTGAAAAAGAATTATTTAACCAAAATACAATTCATGCATCGTATCGTACTAATTTTAAAATGGGTACGCATATTAAAAATATTTCTAAGTTAAATATAGGAGACTATGTAGTTCATAAGGCACATGGTATTGGAAGATATTGTGGATTGAAAACAATTTCCAAAAATGGGCTTTCTAAAGACTATCTACAAATCGAATATAAAGACGGCGATAAATTATATGTCCCTGTCGAAAAGATTGATTTAATAACGAAGTATAGTTCAAAAGAAGGTTATCAACCACGCATTAACAAACTAGGTTCAACTGAATGGCAAAACATTAAATTAAGGGCACGCAATAGAGCTAAAGACATAGCTGATCAACTTCTAAAATTATATGCGTTACGTGAAATGCAAGAAGGTTTCGCTTTCGAGAGTGATACTGAAGAGCAAGCTTTGTTTGAAAGTCAATTTCCATATGATGAAACAGCTGACCAGATAAAAGTAATAGAAGAAATAAAACATGATATGGAAAGCCCACATCCAATGGATAGATTATTATGTGGAGATGTTGGCTATGGCAAAACGGAGGTGGCTTTTAGGGCAGCATTTAAAGCTATACTGTCAGGTAAGCAAGTTGCCTTATTATGCCCTACTACTATATTATCTAATCAACATTATCAAAACGCATTGGAACGTTTTAAAGCATTTCCTGTTAATATCGAACTACTTAATCGCTTTGTAACACCTGCTAAAGTTAGCCGTGTAACAAAAGAGATAAAAGAGGGTAAAGTAGATTTTGTAATTGGTACACATAAACTGTTGAATGACAATATTGAGTTTAAAAATTTAGGTTTATTAATCATAGATGAGGAACAACGTTTTGGTGTTACCCATAAGGAAAAGATTAAGAAAATAAAAAATAATGTCGATGTTCTTACACTTTCAGCAACACCTATTCCTAGAACACTACAGATGTCATTATCAGGAATTAGGGGCTTATCTACCATCGAAACCCCACCAAGTAATAGATATCCTGTTCAGACCTATGTTTTGTCATATAACAAAAAAGTTATTAAAGACGCTATTTATAAAGAATTATCGCGTAATGGGCAAGTTTTCTTATTGTACAATCATATTGATAACATGTTATCTAAGGTTGATGAAATTCAACAATTGGTTCCTGATGCGAAGGTTGGATATGCACATGGTCAGATGAGCAAGCAGGAATTAGAAGATATTATGTTGCATTTTGTAAACAAGGATTATGATGTCCTTGTATGTACAACCATCATCGAAACAGGTATTGATATACCTAACGTAAATACATTATTGATTATTGATGCTGATCGTTTTGGATTATCGCAATTATATCAATTGCGTGGTAGGGTTGGTCGAACTAATAAAGTGGCTTACTGTTACTTAATGTATGATCCATCAAAGATATTAGGTGAAATTGCTATGAAACGATTGGCGGCTATTAAGGAGTTTACAGAATTAGGTAGCGGATTTGCTATAGCTATGCGTGACTTATCTATTAGAGGTGCCGGAGATATACTTGGTAGTGAACAAGCAGGATTCGTCGATAGTGTAGGTATAGAATTATTTATGGAGATGTTAAAGCAAGAAATAGATAAACTAAAAGGTATCGTGGTCAAAGAGGAAGAGGATACACAACCATTAATTGATGTTAGTACTTCAATTAAGAGTACATATGTTGATGATGAAGAATTAAAAATTGAGATACATAAAAAAATAAATGAAATAGATACTAAAGAAAAATTAGAAGAAATCAAATCCGAATTAGAAGATAGGTTTGGACGTATCGACGATGACTTGTTAATATACATGTATGAGGAATGGTTTGAAAAACTAGCTAGTGATATTGGTATTAGGCAAGTTCGTCAGACAAAAGATACTGTTGAAATGGTTCTTGATAAAAATTTAATGAGCCGTATTAACGGTGAATATTTATTTTTAGAAATATTGAAGTTAAACTCTAAATTTAAGTTTAAAAACTTTGCAGGCATGCTAACTATTATTTTAAATATCAAAGATTTAGATAAACACTTTATTTTCTACTTAATTGATGTATTATTTATAATCAAGAAAGCAATATAAAATTGCTTTTTTTGTATAATTTCTTTGCTACTATCCACACTATAAATGAAAGAGAGGCTTTATGAAAGCAACAGGAATAATTCGACGAATTGATGAGTTGGGACGTATTGTCATACCTAAGGAAATACGTAAAGCACTTAGAATAAAAGATGGTGAAAACCTGGAAATTTATGTTGATGGAGCAGAAAATATAATACTGCGTAAGTATTCAGCGATTCGTAAAATGAGCGATTTTGCGCAAGATTTAACAGATGCTATATACTCTTTAATCAAACATAATGTTATTATTGTTGATAACCATAGTGTTATAGCTGTATCAGGTCCTTTGAAAAAGGAATACATGCATAAGGATATCAGTACCGAGATGGAAACAAAAGTATTTAGGAGAGAGGAAATGTTGGAACGCCATAGTAAGCGGGTTAATATAGTAAATGACAAAGTTCTAGAATGTACTTACGTTATAAGTCCTATCGTTATAAATGGTGATGCGGCAGGAGCAATTTTGATTTTGGATTCCAATGATCAAATATCTGATATTGACTTTAAAATAGCTAAAATTGGCTCCAATTTTTTAAATGTTCATTTGGAATAGTGTAAAAAATGCGTAAAATGTCATAAATTGATGTATAAAAAAGTTGTTATTTTGTATTGATACATGGTATATTAAAATAGCGGGTGCAACTAGGAGGATATATGAATAATAAAGTGTCAAGTTTACCGTCTTGGTTTATGATTTCCATACCGGTTTTATTTGCCATATCGAAGTTATTTGTCGGATGTGATTCTATCGATATAATTTATTTGAGTTTAGTTGTATTACTTATTGTGAAACACTATTTCATAACGAAAAAAGGAAAATAGTGTTTTTTTATGATATAATTTGTACAGGTGAGTTATATGATCGATACACATTGCCATCTTTTTAGCGTATATTATGATGATCTAGATGATGTAATAAAAAGAATGGGAAATAATATAATGATAGTAAGTGGTACCAATGATGATGAAAATCTAGAGGTAATAAAATTGTGCGATAAGTATGCTAACGTATATGGAACACTAGGTATTCATCCTACTGAATTATCAAAAATTACGGATGATAGCTTTAAGATAATTGAGGAAAATATATTGAATCCTAAGATTGTTGGTATAGGTGAAATAGGACTTGATTATTATTGGGAAAAGGAAAACAAGGATTTACAAAAGGAAATATTTATTAAACAGATTGCCTTGGCTCGTAAGTACAATAAAAGTATTGTTGTGCACAGTAGAGATGCACTTGATGATACATATGAAATAATTAAAAAGTATGGTACAGGTTTACGCGTTGACATACATTGCTTTTCATCAAGTTTGGAACAGGCTATAAGGTTTATTAAACTTGGGTGCAAATTAGGTGTTGGTGGCGTTTTAACATTTAAGAATAATGTCAAATTGAAAAATGTGATTGCTAATATTGACTTAGACAGTATTATGTTAGAAACGGATAGTCCTTATTTGACTCCTGAGCCATATAGAGGTAAACGAAATGAGCCATATAATGTTCTATACGTAGCTCAAAAAATAGCTGAAATAAAAGGTATAGATGTCGAGAAAGTACTAGAAATTACAACAAATAACGCTATTTCCCAATTTGACTTAAAACGGGAAATATGATAAAATTAAACATAGAGGTGGACAAGTGAAAAAGACATTGTTGCGTTTAGTTTTAATTAACCTGGGCGTGATATTTATATTTTCTTTCTTTATCCTTAGATTTCAAAAATATGGGTATAAGTTGGACAATAGTTTAAATAGCAAGAACGCCACTTCTTTAGTGCAAGTTGATAAATATAATACAATTGAGATATATGATGAGTCTATTCCTAATAATATCACACAAACAGTTGTTGAAGGACAAGATGGTTTATCATTTACAGATCAAGATGGAAATAAAATTGCTATAAAAGAAGTTGTTGATGAACAAAAAATTATTGGTACTGGTAGGTATGGTATATATCATGGAATTATGACAGGATATGGACCTGACTGTACAACATGTGATGGCTTAGGCTGGGTTGCGTGTCCTACAAGAGATAATAAAGGATTTAACTTAATAACTGATGGCGTATATTACGATGATGAAGAATATGGTACATCTAGAATTTTAGCTGCTGCGTTTGCTGAATTCCCATGTGGAACGATAGTAGATGTTGATAGTCCTAATTTAGGTAAATTCAGAGGAATAGTTCTTGATACTGGATACGATATGCGTAGGTTTTACAGTATGGGTATATATCATTTTGATGTAGCTTATGATACAGAGGAAAATCCAATGGTTCCTTATACTACAAGTATGACAGGAGAAGTTATATATAGTGTTCAAAGATGGGGATGGTAATCTGCATCTTTTGTTTTAAGAGGAGGTAATTATGCAGTATTCACCAAAGATGTTGCAGGATCAACTTGATAAAAATGCATTTCATTTGAAGAAAAAGTTTGGTCAAAATTTTATAACTGATGAGAACTTAATTGATTCAATAGTTACAAAAGCTGATATAGATAAAGATACATTGGTACTTGAAATAGGACCTGGTGCTGGCTCTTTGACATGCAAGTTGGTTCAAAATGCTGGTCAGGTTGTGTGCTTTGAAATTGATACAACATTAAAAGATATATTAACAGAAAATTTAAAAAATCATCAAAACGTTGAAATAATATTTGAGGATTTTTTAACAGCTGATGTGAGCTGCGTGTTATCAAAGTACGATTTTCGCAAGATATATGTTGTAGCTAATTTACCATACTATATTACTACACCTATTTTGAATCGTATAATTGAAAGTGAAATTGATGTTGATAAGATAGTTGTTATGGTTCAAAAAGAAGTTGGCGATAGATTTCGTGCTAAGCCAGGAACGAGAGATTATTCATCACTATCTGTTTATTTGAACTATTATTATGATGTAAAAAAACTGATTGATGTAAGTAGAAATGTTTTTATACCAAAACCTAATGTTGATAGTATAGTTGTTGAATTTACGAAAAAGGATAGGTTGGAATTAGCTAATAGAGATTTATTTTTTAAATTAGTTCGTGATAGTTTTACCCAAAAGCGAAAAAATTTACGAAATAATTTAAGAAGTTATGACTTAGATAAAATTGAAAAAGTGTTATCTAAATATGGTTTTGATCTATCTAGCCGTGCTGAACAATTAAGTATTGATATATTTGTTGATATAGCAAATAATTTAAATTAAAGATATTTTATAATATCTTTTTTTATATACTTAATTAGGTGAAGGTAATGTATAAAGTGGTTGAAGGTGTTATGTGGGCAATAGCAACAGTATTTATATTTAGTTGCGGTATATACTACACATATAGTTTGAAAGGTATTCAATTTCGTTTTATGGATATGTTTAAATGTCTTTTGTACAATGCTAAGTCACGTATATCGTTATTTAGCTCGATGCTGATTACCTTAGGTGGGAAAGTAGGAGTTGGCAGTATAGCTGGTATAGCTATCGCGGTATATATTGGTGGGTTAGGTACAATTTTTTGGATTATGGTAGTTAGTATAATTTCGATACCTATAGCTTTTTCTGAAGCAGTCTTAGGATTGAAGTATCAAGTTAAAGCAAAAGAAAATTATGGCGGTCCTGGTTGCTATCTTAGTGATGGATTGCACTCAAAGTTTTTAAGTCGCCTATATTCTTATTTGATAGTTTTTAGTTTTATAGGAGGTTTTTTAAGTATTCAGTCGAATACAATTGCTATGGCTTTGTCGCCATATATTTCAACCTTTAATGCTGGCTTAATAATTGCTTTAGTGAGTTTTTCAATCATAGGTTGTACTGATAAGATTTCTAAAATATCGAAAGTATTGGTGCCATGTATGCTATTAGTATATTTTAGCTCGTCTTTGATAATCATATTTCGTAATTATAGTGTTATACCTATGTTAATTAGTTATATTGTACGTGATGCTTTTAATTTTAAGACATTTGGATTAGGAATGATTGTAATAGGTATCCAAAGAGGTATTTTTGCTAGCGAGGTAGGAATAGGAACGGGTGCTATTTCTTCATCTATGGTTGACGATGATTATCCTGCTAGATGTGGATTTGTTCAAATGTTAGGAGTGTATATAGTTAATTTAGCTGTGTGTCTTACAACTGCTATTGTTGTTGCAATGGATATACCTCAAAATCTAGTTGTTGCAAATGGTATTGAATTAGTTCAGCATGCTTTTGCGCAAATTAATGGTGGCCATATTATAGTTAATGTATCAATTATTTTGTTTGCTTTTTCAACAATACTTTCAGGCTATTATGTAGGATCTTCTGCTTTTAAATTTTTATTTTCCCATTCTCGTTTAACTATTTTGAGTATAGTTACTGTGATAGTATTGATAATTGGGGCAATTTCCCAAGCTCCGTTATTGTGGAAAATCGTCAATGTCTGTACTGCTTTATTAGCTATTATAAATTGTTATGCTCTATTAAAACTACGATACGAAGTTGTACATGAGCTTGAAAGATATGATAAATATGGTAAAATTAAATAGGTGAGTTGTATGATTAATAAAAAATGGGATATCGTGTTAGCTGAAGATGTAAAGGCTGATTATTTTAAAAAACTAGGGGCATTTGTAAAAAATGAGTATGCTTCAAAGACTTGTTATCCTGCCTATGAAAATATATTTAATGCATTAAAGTATACTGATTATGATGAAGTAAAAGTCGTTATATTGGGTCAAGATCCATATCATGGCGAACATGAAGCGCATGGATTGTCATTTTCTGTACTTGACGGTGTAAAGAGACCACCATCTTTGAATAATATTTTTAAAGAGTTGCATGATGATTTAAATGTCGATAGAAAAAGTAATGATTTAAGTGGTTGGGCAAAACAAGGTGTTTTACTTTTAAATGCTATTATGAGTGTGGAAAAGGATAAACCTTTATCACATAAAGATCGCGGTTGGGAAATGTTTACAGATAATATTATACGTAAGCTGAATGAAAGAGAAACGCCTATAGTGTTTGTACTATGGGGTGGTTTTGCTCGTAGCAAAAAAACACTTATTACAAATCCTATTCACCATATTATTGAATCTGTACATCCATCCCCTTTATCAGCATACAATGGCTTTTTTGGGAGTAAACCATTTTCTAAAATTAATGATTATTTAGCAAAAGATGGCATTGAGCCTATCAATTGGAGTGAATAAAATATTCTCCTATAAATAGAATTTTATAGGAGGTTTTTTATGTCATTTGCCGTCATTTTACTTGTTGCTGTTAGTTTAAGTATGGATGCTTTTTCACTAGCGTTAGTTTATGGCACATTAGGACTTGATAGAAAATCGATATTTACATTATCAATTACGGTTGGGTTATTTCATTTTTTTATGCCTATATTAGGTATGTTATTTGGTAGACTTGTATTGTTTGATAGTAGAATTATAGTAGCTATTATTTTATGTTTTATAGGTATAAATATGTGTGTTGAATCGTTTAAAAGTATTGAGGCTAAACAGTTAAATGGTTTCATTTCATTTTTGAGTTTTGGCTTAGCTGTTAGTTTGGATAGTTTTTCTGTAGGCATAGGAATTGTAGAAAGGCCAATTTTGTGTGCTTTAATTTTTGCGCTATCTAGCTATTTTTTTACCTTATCGGGATTATTGTTGGGTAGGAAAATAAATTTATGGTTTGGACATATATCTACACTTATAGGTGGTATAGTATTAACAGTTATTGCAATATTTTATTTGCTCGGATAATATTGCTTTTTATAACAAAAAAATATATAATTAAATTGAGAGAATAAATCACAGAGGGTTTGTAATTACATATATAGTAGTGGAGGATGTTATGAGGAAAATAAGGATAAATGGAGGAAAAGAATTAACAGGAACTATTCATATAGGTGGCGCTAAAAATAGTGCAGTTGCTTTGGTTCCAGCGTCTTTATTATCTGATGGTATTGTAACTATAGATAATATTCCCAATATTTCTGATATTGAAGCTTTACAAGAAATATTAGAATTTCTTGGTGCAAAAGTTACTATTGAAAATGGCCAAATGATTATTGACCATACAAATTTGGAAAACAAGGAAATTCCTGAATCTAAATCAACAAAATTGCGTGCATCATATTATTTTATGTCAGCTTTATTGGGTAAGTATAAGCATGTTGAAATGTATTTCCCTGGTGGCTGTTCCATAGGAGCTAGACCAATCGATCAAACATTAAAAGGTTTTCGTACATTGGGAGCTACCGTAGAGGAATATGATAATAAGTTTATCATTTCCGCTTCTGAACTTATTGGAGGACATGTATATTTAGATATGCCAAGTGTTGGTGCAACTATAAATACTATGCTTGTTGCGGTAAAAGCTAAAGGCGAAACTATTATCGATAATGCTGCTAAGGAACCTGAAATTGTTAACGTTGCAACATTCTTAAATAACATGGGAGCTAAAATTACAGGAGCAGGCACGAGTGAAATTCGTATAGTAGGTGTTGAACATCTAGATAGTTGTTTTGCTGAGGTAATACCTGATCGTATCGAAGCAGGAACATATCTTATAGCCGGTGCTCTTATGGGAAATAATCTAAAAATAGATAATATTATTCCTGAACATATCGAATCATTAACTTCAAAAATGATTGAAATGGGATTAGATTTAAAAATAGGTGTCGATAATATTGTTATTTCCAAATCTGATGATTTAAAACCTGTTAATATCAAAACATTAGGATATCCTGGCTTTGCTACCGATTTACAGCAACCAGTAACTACCCTTTTAGCGGTATGTGATGGTGTTTCAACATTGGAAGAAACAATTTATGAAAATCGCTTTAAGAATGTCCCATATTTAAATGATATGGGCGCTAACATTGAGATTGATGGTAGAAAAATATATATTACTGGCGTTAAGGAATTAATTGGTAAAGAAGTTGCTGCTACTGATTTAAGAGCAGGAGCTTGTATGGTACTTGCCGGATTGAAAGCAAAAGGTACTACTGTTATTAGTGATGTCGAACATATTTTAAGAGGATATGAGAATATTATTGATAAATTAACAGCTGTTGGTGCTGAAATTGAATTAATTGAAGAGTAATAGTTATATATTTCATAATTATAAATATAATGAAGTAGAGAAATCTACTTTTTTTAGGAGGAAATTATGAAAAAAATCATGACTATTATGGTAATTATATTAGCTGTTTTTTTGATATATTTAGGACTTAGAGATGATAAAATTTATTATTTAGCTATGGGTGACTATTTAACCAATGGAACCAATGGTCAAGGATTTAAGGATTATGGCTATGCTGATTATATTAAAGACTCGATAAAAAAATTAGAAAAATATGTCAATATATCTAAAGATAACTATCGAATAATAGATATCATTTCAGATATTGATGATAATATTAGTATCAATGTGGATGGGAAATATAAAACTGTCCAGAATGCTTTAATCAAAGCTGATTTAGTTACAATATCTATAGGTATGAATGATTTGATTAGTAATGTAACGTTATCTTCAAATTTTAATGTTAATGATTTGTATACTAAATTAGAACAGGTTGTTAAAGATTATGAAAATTTATTTAAAGTATTGAGAAAGTATTGTAAAGAGGAAATTTATTTAATAGGTGTATATAATACTATGGGAAATAATATGAATGATTTCTTTGATTATGCAGATAATAAAATAGCTACGGTTGCCAGAACATATAAAATTAAATATGTAAGTGCTAAGGAATTAACAGATTATCTTGACAATAAAATGTATCCGTCTAAACAAGGCCATGAATTGATAGCTAATAAGGTAATTAACATGTTTAATGTAAAATAACAAAAAATGCTTGATTTTTTTAATAAATGTTTGCTATAATATAAAAGCATTAAATTTCTATGACTTAATTTAGTCATGGCGGAAGGAGATAAGTATGAAAAAAGGAATTCATCCAGAATATATGGAAACAAAAGTTACTTGTGCATGCGGAAATACTTTTACAGTAAGATCTAACAAAGAAGAAATGCATTTGGAAGTTTGTGATCAATGTCATCCATTTTTTACAGGTAAACAAGGTAATGTTGCTAAAACAGGACGCGTTGAAAAATTTAATCGTAAATATGGAATCAATACAGAAGTTAAATAAACTTCTTTTTTTTTAATTTTTTTGCTATAATAAATCTAGGAGGCTCATATGAAAATAGGAATTGGAAATGATCATCATGGATATAAATTAAAAAAAGAATTGGTAACATATTTGAAAAATAATGGTTATGAAGTGTGCGATTTTGGTTCAGATAATGAGGATATAGTTGATTATCCGATATATGCTTTTAAAGTTGGTGAAGCTGTACGCGATAAAAAAGTTGATTTAGGTATTTTAATTTGTGGTACAGGAATTGGTATGAGTATTGCATGTAATAAAGTTCGTGGTATAAGATGTGGTAAGGTTTCTACTGTTGAAGAAGCTAGGTTAACTAAGGAACATAATTGTGCAAATGTTATAGCTATAAGTGAGAGTATCGATAAACCGTTTGAGGTTGTGTCTGCTTTTCTAACTACACCTTATTCTGATGTCGATAGATATTTAAAAAGATCAGAGATGACAGATAATTATGACAATTAAGTTTTTATTATATTGTATTGTTATTCCTTTTAGTTTTGTAGCTTTAGATAGTATTAATTTTCAAAATATATTTAAGAAAAATAGGTATATGCAAGCTAGATTTTTATATGTATTTTTGACTTTAGCCTTATCATATTTAGTTGTTAATTTTCTTTTAGACTTCTATGATGCTACGCAAATATTTTAAAAGGGTGATAATTTGAAAAAGGTTTTACTTATGACGTTAGTTGTATTGGGAATACCTTTTTTTATTGTAAATTTTTATGATTCATATGATTCGGTTTTATATGTACGAGTGAAAGATGAGACATCAGGAAATATAAGTAATATAATGTTGGAGGACTATATTGTAGGTGTCGTAGCAGGTGAAATGCCTATTTATTTTGAAACTGAGGCACTGAAAGCTCAGGCTGTAGCTGCTAGAAGTTATGTTATGAAGCAGATGGGATATAATAAAGATAAGGATTATGATGTTTTAAATACTGTCGTAAATCAAGTATATTTATCTGATGATTATCTTAAAAGTGCATGGCGTGAAGATTATGATGATAACATTAAAAAAATTAAAATGGCTGTTTTAGCTACAAATGGTGAGTATTTAGAATATGATGGCGCTGTAGCTGAAGCAATGTTTTTTTCAACAAGTTCTGGATATACCGAAAATAGTGAAGAAGTATTTACGAATAAAGTTCCTTATCTGAGGAGCGTTGCTTCGACTTGGGATGATATATCACCTGTTTATACTGTTAATTACAGCATGACATTACAAGATTTTTATGATAAGTTAAATATTAATTATGATGATTATTTAGAAATTGAAATTACAGAAAATACTAGCACAGGAAGAATTAAAAAATTAAAAATTAACGATGTTTTATTTAGCGGTAGTGATGTTATGAATAAATTGCACCTAAAGTCCAATTATTTTGAAATTATACAAGATGGTGATATGGTCATCATCACCACCAAGGGATATGGACATGGCGTTGGGATGAGTCAATATGGCGCACAAGCTATGGCATTAAAAGGTTATACTTATGAAGAAATCTTACAGTATTATTATAGTGGAACTATAATTAAAGAAATATAAATGTATAAAAAAATCATATTTGACCAACTTATTATTGAGGTGAAATATGAAAAGAAAACTTAAAAAGAGTGTTATTAATGGTTTGTATGTTTTTTCGTTATTACTAGTCATAGGAACTGTTTATTTACTTAACGTTTATAAACAAGATGAGCCTGAAACATTGTATGTAAGGGATGTCATTATTAAGGATACTTTGCCAGTAGTTGCTACTAAAGCTATTGTAATAAAACCATACGCAAATATAGAGGCAACTATAGGCAGATATTATTATGAAAAAGATGCTGCTTCTGATGTACAGGAGAATTCATTAATATATTACCAAGGTGTGTATATTCCAAATACAGGTATCGATTATTGTTATGGAGAAGTATTTGATGTTATAGCTGTCTTGGATGGCCAAGTAACTAATGTAAGTGAGAATAGTTTGTTAGGAAAAATTGTAGAAATTACACATACTAATAATTTAATTACGACTTATCAAAGTTTAGGTGAAGTTTTAGTACAAAAAGGTGATACGGTTGTGCAAGGACAAGCTATTGGTAAAAGTGGTGAATCTAACATATCAACTGAGTTGGGCAATCATGTGCATTTTGAAATGATTTTGGATGGTAAAAATGTTAATCCTGATAAGTACTATGGTTTAGAAATTGATAAATTATAAGAGTTGGAAAACTCTTTTTTAGGTATAAATAATATTTGTAAATATATACTTAATTAAGAGGTGTTCCAATGAATAAAGATATCGTAAAAAGGACTTTGAATGAAGCTAATAATATGATTGAAACACAAAACACAGTACGGACGATAGCTAAGATATTTAAAGTTAGTAAAAGTACCGTTCATAAGGATTTACATGACCGACTTTTGGATATTGATAAAGAACTGTATGCTAAAGTTGCAGATGTCTTAAAATACCATACTAATATAAGGCATATACGAGGTGGCCAGTCGACTAAAGAAAAGTATTTAAACTTAGGAAATTAATGTTAAAAATATAAGCACTTATGATATAATGTTTCTAGAGACTGGAGTGATAACATGTTTGCAAAAGATATTGGAATTGATTTAGGTACAGCTAACGTATTAATTTATGTTAAAGGCCAGGGAATTGTATTAAATGAACCAAGTGTTGTGGCTATTGATGCTGAGACAAAGAAACCTTTGGCAGTTGGTAGTGAAGCTAGGGAAATGCTTGGCAGAACTCCTGGTTCAGTACTTGCTATTAGGCCAATGAAAGATGGCGTTATAGCGGATTTTGAAGTGACTGAAGTTATGCTTAACCATTTTATCAGAAAGATTAATGGTAAAAGTTTCTTATCTAGACCACGTATTTTAATTTGCTGTCCTTCAAATATAACACAGGTTGAAAAAAACGCTATTAAGGAAGCTGCTGAGAGAACAGGTGCTAAGAAAGTCTTTATCGAAGAAGAACCTAAAGTAGCTGCTATAGGTGCAGGTATGGACATATCTAAACCAAGTGGTAACATGGTAATAGATATTGGCGGTGGAACTACTGATATAGCTATTCTCTCATTAGGTGGAATAGTAACAAGTTCATCAATTAAAATAGCTGGTAATGTTTTTGATGCTGATATTATGAAATATATCAAGGATAAATATAAGTTATTAATAGGTGATAGAACAGCTGAGGAAATAAAGTTAACAATCGGCACGGTATATGCTGGTAATAAAAAAGAAAAAATGGAAGTAAGAGGTAGAGATTTGGTTACAGGTCTACCTCATAGTATCACAGTATGTTCAGAAGAGGTTGAAGAAGCTTTACGTGAAAGTGTTTATATAATTATTCATACAGCTAAAAACGTATTAGAAAAAACACCACCAGAATTGGCGGCGGATATTATTGATAAAGGTATTGTTGTAACAGGTGGAGGAGCTTTAATTGATGGTTTTGATCAATTATTAGCGCATGAGCTTAAAGTCCCTGTTTTTGTAGCTGAAAGTCCCCTTACTTGTGTAGCTGAGGGTACTGGTGTATTACTTGATAATATTAGTTTACTAGAAAAATAAAAGCACATTTGTGCTTTTTATTTTTCATCGCTTAAACCTACAATATAATCGATACTTACGCGATATTCTTTGGCTAGCTTTATAAGTAATTCTAAAGGTATAGTGTATTTACCTAATTCATATTGTGAATAGTATTGTTGTGATATACCTAACATATTGGCGACATCTTTCTGATATAAGTCATGATCTTCGCGTAAATCCCTTAATCTTTTAAAATACATCTCATAGCCTCCATAATTAATATTTATCATACATTTTAATTTATGTAACAATACACGTAATAATTTATGTAGCATCATTTATTATAGACACTTTCTATTAATGATGTAATGATGTTTTTATGAGTATATCCTTTCTGTAATAATAATTTTGGGAACATACTTATTTCGGTGAATCCTGGTAGTGTATTTACCTCGTTAAAATAAATTTTTTTATATTCGGTATCGTAGAAGAAATCTATTCTAGCAAAACTTTTTATATCAAGAATTTTAATAATTTGTTTTACATAATCAGTAATTATTTTTTTTGTATTATTATCAATTTCGGCTGGAATAATGTATTTAGTTTCTTTATTTTTATATTTTGTTTTATAATCATAGAATGAATTATTATATTTAATTTCTCCTATTTCGGATATAATCCATTTTTTATCGTAAATAACTGCGCATTCAAGTTCTTTTGGTTTTATTAATTTTTCTATAATGATATTTTTATCGTATTCCTTAGCTACTTTTACAGCTTTTTTTAGTTCATTTTTATTTTTAGCTGTAGTTATACCATATGATGATCCACTATTTGCGGGTTTAACAATAACAGGGAAGGGTATAGTTATTTTTTTACTGTATATTTCATATGGAACTTGCGGTATCTTATACGAACTAATTATCTCTTTAGTTCTTTTTTTATCCATGCATATATAACTGCTTCCCCAGTTACATCCAACATATTTAATTTTGAAATAATCAAGCATTCCTTGTAATTTTCCGTCCTCACCATCTTTACCGTGGGTTATTGGAAAGACGACATCATAATTTTTCAAAAATCCGATAATATTATCAATTGTCCTATTTTCATATATCCAATCGTTACTTTTTGTGATATAGACACAATCTAATTTGTATTTTTTTCTATCGATATTGTCGATGATATATTTTGCTGATACGCATGATACGTCATGTTCACATGATGTACCCCCATATATAAGTAAAACTTTTTTCATTCTCACACCTCGTTATAGTATATGAATATGTATAATATGGGTTAATGTACATTTTTGTAAAATTAATAATTTAGTATTGTTATATTAGTGAAAGTGTGTTATATTTAGAATGATTTAAATGTATTTAGTCTTCCTTTTTATTTGGGTCTCTAATTAAATTAAATCAAATGAGAAGGAGGTAAACTATGGAATACAAAGATAAGACTTTAGTATGTAAAGACTGCGGAGCAGAATTTACTTTTACTGCTGGTGAGCAAGCTTTCTATGCTGAAAAAGGTTTTACAAATGAGCCTGTAAGATGTGCTGATTGCCGTAAAAAAAGAAAAGCTGAAAGAAATAATAATAAATAATTCCTATTTTAGGAATTTTTTATTTTACTTTTTATAAGTTATGTGTTATCATACTAAACCATGGGGGATGTTGTATGATAAAAGAAATTACCATTAATCGATATGAGTTTGAAGAAATATCAGCGCTAGATAAGCGAATCGAAGAATATAATCAAAAGGTAGATTATTATAAAATGCTAAGTGAGTTATCTCCTGAGGTAGAGGAAGATTTATGTGTGCAATATAGAGTTTTGACTATGGATATATTATTATCAAATGAATCAAAACTATACAATATTATCGTGCCAGAATATAAAGCAGCTATGATTAAAAGTATTGATTGTACATTTGCTGGTCCTGCTTTAAAAAAATAAAAATTCCTGTTTAGGAATTTTTTTCGTATGTATTTAGATAGTAGTCTCTTAATTCTTTGAATCTATTGTAATGAACAACTTCTCTTTGTCTTAAAAAGCTAAGCGGTGCGATAACATCTGGATCATTTGTTAAGTTAATAAGATGTTCATATGTAGCTCTGGCTCTTTGTTCAGCAGCCATATCGCTTTCTAGATCTGCCCTATAATCACCTGTTGTCTCAATATAAGTTGTTTTAAATGGTACGCCATTTGCATCAGTTGGGAACACTGCACCATCATGTTGTGTATAATTCCCCTCTAATCCATTATTTTTTAATTCTTCGATGGTAGCCCCTTTCATCAATTGTTTTACCATAGTCGCGATCATTTCCCAGTGTGCCATTTCTTCTGTGCCAATATCAGTTAATAGTGCATATCCTTTTTCATCTGGCATAGTATATCTTTGATTTAGATAACGTAATGAAGCTGCTAGTTCCGAATCTGGTCCACCATATTGAGCAAGTAGGGCTTTAGCCATTTTTAAATCTTTGTTATTAATATTTATTGGATATTCTAATTTTTTTTCATATTTCCACATAATTTACCTCCTTAGTTTTCCCAAGGCCATGGCTTATTATCCCATGCCCAAGGATATGTGTTTATAGCATCACTTGTTAATACAAGTGGGCCATATTTATTTTCATATTGTTTTTGTAATTCGTTCTTTTGGACACGATATTGGTTGAACATATCAACAGCATTTTTGTCATTAGGGAACACATCTAGATATAAATTTAAATCTATTAACGCGAAACATAATGCATCAATGTTTGTAAGCATTTCCGCTTGTTCATTCATAGCCTCTATTCTGTAAGGCCCAATTTGTTTATATGGCTTATACAATGATTGAAACATATTTCCTCGTATAAAACCTTCATATGGTGAATATATATTATTACCTTGGCTACTAGGTAATATATTTGCTTGATAATTGAATTTGTTAGGGTAATTCATATAATTCATTTTTTTATCCTCCTCGCTTTTATATTATGCTTTAATAGGCGGTGAGCAAGGGCTTTTTCATTAAATTATTATAAAAAGGCTTGTCAAAAAGTATTTTTTTTGCTAGAATTATAGTTGTCTAGTTATTAGACAAATGGCGAGTATGGTGAAGGGGTTAACACGGCGGATTGTGGTTCCGTTATGCTAGGGTTCGAATCCCTATACTCGCCCCACTTTGTAAAAGAACAGTCGTAAGACTGTTTTTATTTTGGTATAGTGCGCATGAAGGTCGCTTATATAAAATTGGCAAGCATTTTAAAGGTAATGATTTGCTAGAAAAAAATATATATAGGATTGAAAAATTTTCAAAAAAATAGTCGTAAGGCTGTTTTTTTTAACAAAATTTGCTATAATGGGATAGGTGACTATAATGATATTACAAATTATTTTATTGGTATTGGGATTTGTTATTTTAATTAAAGGCGCTGACGTATTTGTTGATGGCGCTAGTTCGATGGCAGGTAATTTTAAAATGCCTAAGATACTTATTGGCTTGACGATTGTGGCATTTGGTACGTCCGCACCAGAATTTGCTGTAAGCGTAAAATCTATTATTTCACATAATCATGATATTGTTTTGGGAAATGTTATAGGAAGCAATATAATGAATATATTTTTAATTATTGGTTTAAGTTCAATACTTCATTCGCTAACTGTTCGCAACAATACAGTAAAGAAGGAATTACCTATTACTTTACTAATAACTTCATTATTTGTTGTTTTATTATCTGATGGATTATTTGATAGAACAGTTGTTAATGCTTTCACAAGAAGTGATGGCGTTGTACTTTTACTATTCTTCATTGTTTATGTTTATTATTTAATAAGTATGGCTAAGTCAAAAAGTGATGCTTCACAAGATGGCAATTATATGCCTATGTTTAAATCTATAGTATATACTATAGGTGGTATTGCAGCTATTGTTATTGGAAGTAATTTCGTTGTTGATAGTGCCTCTTATATAGCTACATCTTTAGGCGTTAGTGAGAAACTTATTGGTTTAACTATTATTGCGTTAGGTACTTCATTACCTGAATTAGTTACTTCTATCACAGCTACGAGAAAAGGCGAATATGATTTAGCTATAGGAAATGTTATTGGTAGTAATGTATTTAATATCGGGTTAGTTGCTGGATTACCAGTTGCTTTATTTGGTGGTATAGATCATATTTCATTTAACTATATTGATGTTATAGCTATGCTATTAGGTGCATTATTATTATTCATTTTCGCATCTAATGATAGACAGATAACTAAAAGGGAAGGTTTAGTCTTACTAGCAACCTTCATGTTATATTATGGTTACGTTATTATGATGGGTTAAAAAATAGTCGGTAATTTGAAATGCACCCCTTTGAGTAGACAACAATAAAAAAATAGATTTGAATAATGATATAATACACTTCCGA
>JAEEGL016889698.1_pt1 | contig 30057 bp, 28 predicted proteins | sample 9134231 | NCBI WGS metagenome assembly JAEEGL01 (sample SAMN16246548, study PRJNA631951) | gut metagenome | biome: gut microbiome; feature: rumen; material: fiber-attached | host: Bos | place: Iran: Karaj | collected 2018-10 | reverse complement strand
CTATCTTGCTCCCTACGACGGGGGTATGGTTAACGTGACCTTCGAGCCGGGTTGCCGCAACAACTGGCACATCCACCACAAGCAGGTGCAGGTGCTGGTGTGCGTGTATGGCCGCGGCTGGTACCAGGAATGGGACAAACCCGCCGTCAAGTTAGAGCCCGGCGTAATCATCGAGATTCCCGAGGGGGTGAAGCACTGGCACGGCGCCGCCAAGGACAGCTGGATGCAGCACCTCACCTACCACAAGGACGTGCAGGAGGGGGCCAGCAATGAGTGGCTGGAACCTGTCAGCGACGAACAGTATGACATGTTGAAATAATTGGACAAGGTTCAACGAAAAATCCGCAATCCAGGCTTAGTCTTGGGTTGCGGAATTTTTTGTTTCAGAACACCTACCCCTCTCAAAGCGTCTTCATAAAATCCAGCACGATAAAGATTCACGCTTTCTCTTTCCGAAATCTGAACATCCCGTCACTATCCTCATCGGCTGATTCGAGGTCGTTAGCATCAGGATGATGACTGTTGAAATACTCCACGATGTGGAAACCGCAGCGGTTGACATAGAAATGGATGTTTCGTTTTTCGAAATAGGGTGTGTTCGTTTCCCAAATCTTGATTTCAGGGTGCAGCTGTTCGATCAGACACCATGCGGAATAGCCGATGCCCTTGCTGTGAACCTCGGGGTTGACAAACAGCAGTTCCAATTCGCCACACTCGCCCTCCACGCTGATAACGGCGCCACCAACCTTCTCCCCGTTGAGGAGAATGCGGTAGGCTTTGGCATTTTCGCCATCAATGGAGTCTTCAATGGTGGCACGGGAAATGATTTCCCCGTCCTCTTCAAAGTGGTTGTCACGCATACCAAACTCTTCTGTGGCACCATATTTGAATGCCCTTTGGTTGTCGAGGATGAACTGCTCACGGTCGTCGGCTTGCAGCGGCGAGAGGGTTACGTTTTTGTTGACTCTTGTTTGCATAATTCTATAGTTTATCGGCATAATGCCTTGTATAGATTGATTTTCCCCTGCTGTAACTCCAACCAGTCGGCAGTTTGCTGCAACTGGGCATTGAGCCAAGAAGACTGGGCGGTGAGAACTTCCAGATAGGTGACGGATGAGGAATACCGCATCAGTTCGCGACTGTTCTCCACCGCTTTACGGCTGGCCTCCACCTGCGCCTCATGGACAAGTAACTTTTGTTGGGCAGTATGGCATTCCGACATTGCATTGGCGACTTCGCTGCCCGCCTGTAACAGGGCCTGCTCGAAGGCAATTTGCGCCTGTTCCTGCTGTGACTTGGCCATCTCAAATCCAGCCTTGATTTGTCCCATCTGGAACAACGGCTGCGTAAGTCCACCAATCAGGTTCAGCAATAGTTTGGCTGGATTGATAATCTCGCCTATATTATTGGTCCACGAGCCGCTGGCGGTGAGTTTCAGCGACGGGTAGAACTGCGAGCGTGCCACCTTGGTGTTGCTGAACGACGCCCGTAACTGATACTCGGCGCTACGCACATCCGGACGCATGGCCAGCGCTTCCAAACTGACAGGCGCATCCGCATCCATATTGATATCTTTCACATCCGTATAATTGGAACATAGAACATTCTGAGGGGTACGGCTCAACAACAAGTTCAGTGCCCGCTCAGTCTTCTCGCGCTGCAGGCGCAGGTCGCTTAGTGAAGCGGCAGTGGCTTGTAATTCTGTTTCGGCTTGATTGACTGCCAATTCGTTCATCCTACCCACTTCCTTCATGGCAATGATGGTTTCCAGTGTTTCCCTCTGCAGTTGCACGCTCTGTTCCGAAAGCCGCAACTGCTCATCCAACATAATAAGTGTGTAGTATGTGTTGGCTACGGCAGCAACGAGCTGCAACCGTGTATAATTGAGTTGCTCCTGTATGTTCATCCATTGGTACTTCGTAGCTGCTTTCTGCGCCTCCACCTGTCCACCGAGGTTCAGTTCCCAGCTCATTGTAAGCGGCAGCTCGTAGCTGGTGGAAACCGGAACTCCGTTGGCTTTAGTGACAGTAGCTGATGGTGATAGTACGAATGAAGGCAGATAAGACAATTTGGCCACCCGCATCTGGATGGCTGCCTGTTCCACATTGAGCTGCATGGTACGCACATCGGCGTTGCTATCGAGAGCCGCAGAAATCAGTGCTTGCAAGGGTTCGTCCACAAATATCTCTTGCCACGGACGCATCGAAACACTGTCAACCAGCGCAATGCCCGACTCAAGAAGATTTGGTCTGACGGCTTCTTCAATCACCGGCTTCTGCACGGTGCAACCAACCATCAGCAATGCTACCAAAATAAAAAGCCATTTACTCTTCATCGTCACTTTTTATAATTCACTAATCACTATCTCCTAATCCCTATTCCCTTTTATTTTCTCTTGGATTTTCTGAAACACGACAAACAATACCGGCACGCTGAGCAACAAGCCAAGGGTGCCGAAAAGCATTCCGCCCACCACGCACACACCGATCGTGCGACTGCCGTTGGCACCCACACCCGACGCGAACATCAGGGGCAGCATACCGATAATCATGGTGAGCGAGGTCATCAGGATGGGACGCAGACGCACTTTGGCACTGCTAAGCGCCGCTCGGACAAGAGACAACCCTTCCTTTCGTGCCTGAGAAGCATATTCGGTGAGCAGGATGGCCGTTTTCGACAGCAAACCCACCAGCATCACCATCCCGATTTGCATATAGATGTTGTTCTCCACGCCAAACAGTTTGGCAAACAGCAGACTGCCCGCCAGACCGAACGGTACCGACAGCATCACCGCCAGCGGGATAAGGAGGCTTTCGTAGAGGGCCACCATTACGAGATAGGCGAAAACGATGCATATCAAGAAGATGAGAATCACCCTGCCCGACGACTGGCTCTCCTCGCGGGTGATGCCGCCGAACTCGAGGCTGTAACCCACGGGCAACTCCTTTGCGGCAGTCTCCTGAATGGCACGGATGGCACGCCCCGAACTGCTACCTTCCGCCACGTTGCCCGACACATTGATGCTGGGGAACATGTTGAAACTGTTGATGGACTGCGGCATGTACTCCTTGGTGAGCGTAACGAACTGGTTGATGGGCATCATCTCGCCGCTTTCGGAACGCACAAAGAGGTTTGCCAGCGCCTCGGGGCGGTTGCGGTCGGACGGTTTTAGCTGCAAATCCACTTGATACACTTTGTTGTATTTGTTGAAGTTGGAGATGTAGTTGCCGCCCAGATAGGAGCCCATCTCGTTGAGCACGGTGGAGGGTGCAACGCCCATCTTCTTGCATCGCGCCACATCCAAATCCACGCGGTACTGCGGGTAGTTGACGTCGTAGCTTGAATAGACCTCGCCGATTTCCCGATGCTCACTAAGTTTCTCTGTAAAGCGTGTGGTAACCTCGTGCAGCGTCTTGGCATCCTGTCCGTTGCGCCCCTGTACCGAGAATTCGAAGCCGCCGCTGCCGCCATAACCCTCCACCATTCCGGGTTCGGAAACGAAACTCTGTGCCTCGGTTTCTTGGGACAAGATTTCATCAATTTTCTCTATGATAGCAGAAGATGAGTGGGATTTTCCTCTGCGTTCTTTCCATGGTTTCAACTGGATGAAGATGTTGGCGCCATCTCCAACCCCCACCACGCCGCCGACATCCTGTACCTCGGGAAGTTCGCGGATCTTGTCGCAGGTGCGGTTCATCATATCGAAAGTCTTGTTGGCGGTGTAGCCGGATGGCGGCGTAAGGTCAACGAAGAGCGTGCCCATGTCCTCGTTGGGGATAAAGCCCGTGGGCACCACCTTGAAGAGGATGCCGAACAGCAGCAACATGACTGCTACGCTGCCAATAGTAAGCCATTTGCGGCGAAGCAGCCAGCGCACCATATTGGTGTAATGTTTCAGTAGGGCGGAGAAGGTCACGTTATACGCCTTACTGATGCGATTGGTTATTGACCTGGTAGGGGCGAATAATGATTCGCCCCTACCATCCATCGGTTTCAAAATCAATGCGCACAACGCCGGGGACAGCGTCAGTGCATTGATCAGCGAGATGCCCACGGCGACAGCCATCGTCAGACCGAACTGCTTGAAGAAGATGCCGGTGGTGCCGCCCATAAATGCCACAGGGATGAAGATAACCATAAAAACCAGCGTGGTGGTGAACAGCGTGACGGAAAGTCCGTTCATGGCATCCTCTGAGGCTTTGCGGGCGGAGGTGTAGCCGTCGTCAAAACGGGCTTTCACCGCCTCCACCACCACGATGGAATCGTCCACCACAGTGCCGATAACCAGCACCAATGCGAAGAGTGTCAGCAAGTTGACAGAGAATCCCGCCACCTTCATGAAGGCGAAAGTACCGATGAGCGACACGAGGATGCCGACGGCGGGAATCAGTGTGGCGCGGAAGTCTTGCAGGAAAAACAGCACCACGACCAACACCAGCACAATGGCGATGACGAGTGTCAGTATCACTTCGCGGATGGAGGCGAAGAGGAAGTCGTTGGTATTGTCGAATGTAACAATCTTCACATCCTTGGGCAGCGATTTCTCGGTTTCTGCCAGCAGTTTGTCGATCTCAAGGTTGATTTTGGTGGCGTTGGAGCCGGCCATCTGGCTCACCGAGCCCATCACGCCCGGATGCCCGTTGATGCTGTTGATGTAATCGTAATCCGACTGCCCCAGCTCCACATCCGCCACATTCTTCAGCAGCAGCTCCTCGCCGGTGGGCAGCGAGGCAATCACGAGGTTCTCGAACTCCGACACCTCGGTCTTGCGGCCCGTGTAGCGCAGCACATACTGGAACACATTGTCGGAGTTGCTGCCCAACGAACCGACGGAGGCCTCAATGTTCTGTTCGGCCAATACGGCGGATATGTCGCTGGGCATCAGCTTGTGGCGGGCCATCACGTCGGGTTTGAGCCAGATGCGCAGGGCGTATTGCGCGCCCCACACCTCCACCTTGCCCACACCCTTGATGCGAAGCAGGGCGGGGCGCAGGTTGTTGTAGAAATAGTTGCTGAGGAAGTTCTCGTCGTAGGTGCCGTTGGGACTTTCCAGCGCGATGATGCGCAGCTGTCCAGGTTGCCGTTTCTCGGTACTCACGCCCGTCTGCAGCACCTCGGCGGGCAGTTGGGCCTGCGCCTGGATGACGCGGTTCTGCACATTCACGGCCGCCATATCGGCATTTGCACCCTGCTCGAAATAGATGGTAATACTGGCCGAGCCGTTGCTGGCCGAGGAGGTCATGTAGGTCATCCCTTCCACGCCGTTGATGGCCTCCTCCAGCGGCATCACCACGCTCTTCTGCACCGTTTCGGCACTCGCGCCCGGATAGCTCGCCCACACGTAGATGGCGGGCGGCGCGATGTCGGGATAGCGCTCCACCGGCAGCGACAGCAGCGAAATCACACCCAGCAGCACGATAATCACACTGATGACCATCGAAAGAAGCGGGCGATGGATAAACGTCTTGATATTCATAACTCTCAACTCTCAATTTTTAACTTTTAACGCTTTCTCCTTCCTCCACAAACCCCGCGCCTTTGGCAACAATCACATCGCCCTCCTGGAGACCGCTGATGACCACGTACTCCTTGCCGTTGTTATGCGATGCCACTTGCACGATGGTGGAGACCGTCTTGCCGTCAACGACCTTGTACACATACACTTTGTCCTGAATCTCGTAAGTGGCCTCCTGCGGGATGACGATAGCGTTTTTCCGCACGGAGGGTATCACGATTTTGCCCGTGCCGCCACTGAGCAGGATGCCGTCGCGGTTGTCGAAGAGGGCACACACGGAGACCGCCCCTGTGGCCTCGTCCACAATGCCGCTGATGCTCTCCACCCGCCCCGTCTGGCCGTAGAACTGGCCGTTCGGGAGGAGCAACCGCACCTCCGGCATCTGATGGACAGCCGCTTCCATCGTCTTATGCTCACTCAGGTAATCCATCAAGACGGTTTCGCTCATCGAGAAGTAGGCACGGATGTGGCGGTTGTCGGCCACGATGGTGAGGCCATCCTGGATGTTGGGACTTACAAAATCACCCTTGCGGTAACGAATCCTCCCGACCACCCCATCCGAAGGACTACGCAATTCTGTATAACTAAGTTCGTTGCGTGCGGAAGTGAGGGCTGCTTGCGCCGCCGCCAAGTTCGCTTTTGCCATGTCAAGTTCGCTTTTCGATAAAGCCAATTCATGGTCCGAGATGACATTCTTCGCATGGAGTTTCTGACTGCCTTCGTACTCCAGTTGTGCTTTTTTCAAGGCCGCCGTCATTTGCTGCACATTGGCGTTGGCCGCTTCCACCGCCGCCCTGTAGGTTGCTGCCTCCACCCGAAACAGCAGCTGCCCCTCTTTCACCTGCTCGCCTTCCTTCACGTAAATGCCTTGCAGATAGCCCTCTATACGGGGAATGATGCGAATGTCCTGCTGGCCCTTGAGCGATGCGGCGTACTCGGTGGCCAGCTCATGGTCGCCGGCTGTGATAGTCAGCAAATCGTAATGCTTGGGCTCGTCGCCCTCGTTCTGTTGCCGCGATGCGCACGAAAACATCACCATCGGCAACAACAACCATATCATCCTCTTCATTTTGTACATCTTTATGAATTTGGATGCAAAAGTGAGGATTTATTGGCGAAGCAAAAACTCAGAAGTGGGTGAAACGGGAATAATGGCGCGTGAACCGTAGTGGTGTTGTTGATACCTAAGGCTATTCTGTGTTGCCCAACAGCCATCAACTCTTAACTCTTCACTTTTAACTTTTAACTCTTAACTCTCAAAAGTCCAGCCAGCGCTTTACCGCCGACACCTTCTCGCGGCTCACAATGACCTCCGTGTCGGGATAGCCTTTGAGGTGGACGCGCATCTTGCCGAGGAAGTGGGCCGACAGTTTCTCCACCGCCGCCGCACTGACGATATACTGCCGGTTAACGCGCATAAACCGCTCGGGGTCAAGTTGTTTCTCCAACTCATCCAGCGTCATGTTCAGTAGGTGCGATTTGCCGCCAGTGGTGTAGAGGCGGACAATGCCGTCGCTGATTCCCACATGGCTCATCTCACTCACGGGCACTACGTGGAAGGTGTCGCGGAAGGCAATGAGGAAACGCTCGCGGTAACGGATGCTGCCCGCCGAGGCCAGCAGCTGCCGGATGTCTTCCGTGGTGGTGGTACGTTCCACGGCCACCTTGTCCAACGCCCGCCGAAGTTCCTCGGCATCAATGGGTTTTAGCAGGTAGTCGAGGCCGTTGTATTTGAAGGCCTGCAGTGCGTATTGGTCGTAGGCAGTGGTGAAAACCACGGGCACCGACTGCGGGGCGGACTTCAACCCCACAAAACTCAACCCGTCGCCCAGTCGGATGTCCGACAAAATCACATCCGGGGCATTGTCTGCTTGCTTGAAGAAATCCTCCACCTCAGCATTGCTCGCCATCACCGCCACAATCTCGGCATCGGGACGAATATCCTTCACCAACCTCACCAAACGGTCGGCACTATTCTGCTCATCTTCTATAATTAGTAGTTTCATAAACTTGCAAATTGAACTATCAACTCTTGACTTTTAACTCTTTACTCTTAACTCTTGACTATCACCGGTATCGTTATCGCATAGCTGTCACTCCCATCCTCAATCCTTACCTTTTGGCGGGTAAGCAGGCGGTACCGCTCCTCGATGTTGTGGATGCCGATTTGGGTGGATTCGGGCACGGGCACAAGGCGTTTGTTGTTCCTCACCGTGATGTTTTGTCCGTCGCTTGAAATGTCGATGTTCAACGGGTGCGCCATGGTGTGCTCGTTGTGCTTGATGGCATTCTCCACCATCATCTGCAACACAGCGGGCGGCACACTTCCTTGTCCGTCAGTTACTTCGGGGGTAATGTTCACGCGGATAGTGTCACCGAAACGCTCGCTAAGCAACTGAAGATACTGTCGCAAGTAGGTCAGCTCGTCCTGCAGGCTCACCTTGTCGTGCTCAAGGTGCGAGAGGGCGTAACGATAGACATTGGAGAGATTCATCAGGTATTTCGAGGCCTTTTGCGGGTCCACCTCAATCAGTTCGGCCAGCGTGCTGAAGTTGTTGAACACAAAATGCGGGTTAATTTGGTTCTCCAGCGCCAGCAGTTTGTAGCGGTCGCGCTCACGTTCGGCCCGGTCGTAGGAACGCAGGTAATAGATGGTGGCCGTAAAGGTTACAAAACAGCACACCGCATAATCAAGCAGCATTTCCAGCGGATGGAACGGCCACCCTTTGTAGAATTCCATTCTCAGATCCGGGTCAAAGAGAAACCAAACCAGATAGTAAAGCAGCCAGCTAATCAAGGAGATGACAGCCACGATTAGAATGATGTGAAGGACACGTTTTTTCTTCATTAGAAACAGGATTCAAAATCAGAATGCAAAGATACAAGATGTTTGAATTTGAAAAACACAAAACTTGGTGAAGCAGGATTTTTTGCGGGTGAATCGTTACAGCAGCATTTTGACGATTTTTGTATCTTTGCCGCATGATTTCGTCAGAGCCGGGGTATCGGGCTTTCCTTTCTCTGCGAAGCAGTTTATTTTAAACAAAGCCCCTGTAAACAAAGCATCTATGAAAAGAAAGAAAACACTTGCAACAATCCTTGGCCTATTCATTCTTTTAGTCGCAGTTACAAACACAACTTATGCCCAGTGCAGCGACCAAAGCAAACAGGAAAACGGAAACAACACAAATATATCAGCAATGAAAATAGGAGTTATTATTGAAACCAAAGACTACGAAAAGGCTTGGAACGCCTTCCGATTCGCCATCGTCGCCAAGAATCAAGGTTATGAAGTCAAAGTTTTCCTGATGGGAGAAGGTGTTGAATGCGTGGGACTTACCCACGACAAATACAATGTTGACGAAAAATTGAACGAGTTTGTGGATATGGGAGGAACTGTGCTGGCTTGCGGCACCTGCCTCCGAAGCCGCAACATGAACGGCACTGAGGCTTGCCCCATGTCCAATATGGTAACATGTGTTGAAATGGTCGCCTGGGCTGACAAAATGGTGACCTTTTAGTTGGGTATTGATGAAATATTTCATCGTTGACGCTTTCACCGACCAACCCTTCGGCGGCAATCCTGCCGGAGTGGTGCTGCTCGATTCGGAGGTTTTTCCGAAAGAAGAGCTGATGCAGCAAATCGCTGCCGAACTGCGCTATTCGGAAACCGCCTTCGTTTGCAGGCATTCCGAGCAGGAGTTCACCATCCGCTACTTCACCCCGGCGGCGGAGGTGGAGCTGTGCGGCCATGCCACAATCGCTTCGTTTTCCTTGCTGCATCAGAAAGGACTGGCTTCGGGAACATGCCTATGCCACACCAAGGCGGGCGACTTGCGAATTGAAGCGGGCAAGAAGGTGATGATGCAGATGGCGCAGCCGCGAATAGTCGCGACCCTTGGCGAAACCGAAGAAATCTATCAGGCTTTGGGCGTGAAGAATTATCGCCCGGCGATGCCCGTGCAGCTGGTTTCCACCGGCCTGCCCGACATCATGATTCCGCTGCCGGATGTGGCTGCGCTGCAGTCGCTACAGCCCGACATGGGAGCCATTTCCGAAATCACAAAGAAACACGGGGCTGTGAGCTTCCACGTCTTCGCTTTCGGCAACGACGGCTATACCGCCCATGTGCGCGACTTCGCACCATTGTACGACATCCCGGAAGAATCTGCCACCGGCACCGCCAACGCCTCGCTGACCTATTACCTCCAGCAGTGCGGATGCCTTGGCGCCGATGCCGAATGTACCTTCCTCCAAGGCGAGGCGATGGGACGTCCGTCGGTGGTCGCCACCCGCATTCAAGCCGACGGGAATGTTTTTGTCGGAGGAACGGCGGCTGTGGTGGCGGAGGGAAGATTTTCGCATCCTACAAATCCTGCATTAATATAAAACCAACAACAATGAAAAAACTTTTATTAATCGCCGCTGTGCTTCTCATTGCATTGACTGGCTGCAAAGAAAAAACCATGAACAACGAGTTTAAACCATTCGACGTACAGAAGGAGTTCGCGGACAACGGCTTCACCTTCTTCACAAAAAACCTCATCCTCTGCTCAGGCGATACCACTGAAAACAATGCTATGACTATCGGCTGGGGCGGTATTGGCAATTATCTTGGACATGATCGTCCTGCCGTAACGGTGTATGTTGCTCCAGCCCGTTACACGTGGGAGTTTATGGAGCGTCACGGCCGTTTCACCATTATGGAGTTTGATGATCCCCAAATTTGGAAGTACATGGGCCGGAAAAGCGGCAGGGACGGTGACAAAGCCGCCGCACTTGGACTTCATACCGCCTACACGCCCAACGGCACGCCCTACTACGAGGAGGCCAAGCTGGTGATAGAATGTGAGATCATGACCTCGTGGCACCAGAACGAAAAAGACTTCCGCAACAATACCCCTAAAGAGTGGTACGCTGATTTCGATGCCGGCATTCACACGGTCTATATCGGCGAAGTCATTGGGGCATGGAAAAGATAAAGTTATGAATATGAAAGTAAAAACCATCATCATTGCAACGCTCGCCCTGTTTATGGCGGTGAGTTGTTTCGGTCAAAAAAAGAAAAGTATCTATGACTTCACCGTCAAGGACATCAAAGGCAACGAGGTGTCGCTGGCCGACTACCAAGGCAAGGTGCTGCTGATTGTCAATGTGGCCAGCAAGTGCGGGCTCACTCCGCAGTACGAAGGTCTGGAAGTCATTTACCAAAAATACAAGGACCAAGGGCTGGAGATTCTGGCGTTCCCCTGCAACCAGTTCCTCGAACAGGAACCCGGCACCAACGAGGAAATCATGGACTTCTGCTCCGTCAACTACAATGTCACTTTCCCGCTATTCGACAAGATCGACGTGAACGGCAAAGCGGAAAGCCCGCTCTACACGTTCCTTAAATCCAAAGCCCCGTTCACGGGCTATCCAGAAGAATACGAGGCTTTTGCCAACCAGCTTACTATGATTCACCAGAAAACCGGCAGCGGCTTTGAGAAAGGCAACGCCATCAAGTGGAATTTTGGCAAGTTCCTAATCTCCAAAGACGGCAAAACCATTATGCGTTTCGAGCCTATGGTATCGCCAGAAGGTTTGGAAGCGGATATCCAGCGGATGTTGAAGGAGTAATGTTACAAGATGGTGCGAGTTTCTGAACTATTTTAATACAAGAAACCGAACAGCCACAAAGGAATCTTGTTTCCCCTTCCGAATTCCACACCATCAATGGCGAGGTAGCTGTCGGGCAAATCTTTGATTTGGTCAAAAGATTTATCAGCTCCGCCCACTTCGATAGTGTGTGTTCCGTCAATAAGAAAATCACCTTTTTGGGGTGCGTTTAGTCCATGCACACGTCCCACCTGATTGTAGAAAAAAGTCTCCCTGATGGTGCCTGTTTCGGGATGACGGTTGAAAGCGTACATCAGATTGGAGTTGTCAAGAAACAGTTTTTCAGGAGACGACATCTGTTTTACGGCTTTCGTGCGGGTCTTCAGTTGCCCCAACATAGCCCCTTTCTCCAAGAGATCCAACAGTTTCAGGCCCTGTTCTCGACTGGTTTCCAGTTGGGAGTACAAATCCTCCATCTTGGGGATGAAAGGAACCTGCAAAGCGATGATTCCAAGCAGTTTTTTCAATTTTTGAACGGTGGCGTATTCCACTTTCTCCACTGTCGGTATGTCTGTTTCAATGGTCTGTTGCACCACTTCAAGGAGCTTGGCGTGATAGCCTTCCAGATCTTCCTTGTAAAAGGGATAGTAGCCGTGTTGATAGTATTGCTCTAGATAGGGAAGTACGTGGATTTGCGCTGCAATATCGGTGGCAATCTTAACGTGGTGAGAAAGGATGTCGTCAAGCGACAATTTCTCAAATTGAAGAACATTTTCAAACATCAGGTATTCGCGGAACGACAGTCCATTCATCGTATACATGGCCACGCGTCGCGATAGATCGCCTTCACCTTTGTTCAACTTGAGCATGGAACTACCTGTGAATACGACATGCAAGGAGGGATAGTCATCATAAATGTTTTTGATATAGGTTTGCCAATGCTCATATTTGTGGACTTCATCCAAAAACAGATGGGTGCCCCCGTGGGTATAGTGGTATTCAACCAAATCGGCAAGATTATTGTTCGCAAACCACATATTGTCCAACGACACATACAGCACGTGGCTGTCATCGGGGAATGCCTCCTTGATGTGCTGTTTCAGCAGCGTGGATTTTCCGACGCCTTTGGGGCCCTTGATGCCGATGATGCGAGCGTCCCAGTTGATTTTGTTGTGGAGCTCCCGCTTAAAATTCATGCTCACCTGTGTGACATTGCGGTGCGAATTGCGATAAAGAATCTCAGGATTAATGTCCATAGTTTTTGTATTTGCGTTTGCAAAAATACAAAACAATATTCAAATATGGAAATATCTGCCAAAAAAAATATTCGAATATTGTTTTATATATTGCAGGTGTAAAAACAGAAAGAGCGGTAATCATCATTTCCACAATTCAGGACATAATCCCATGTTGCGAAATTGCCAAGATTATAGCACCTTGATGGTTTTGCCCACATTGATCAGATGGTCGGCAATACGCTCGGCATTCTGGGCCAGTGAAAGGTACTCCGCACCAGCCAACGGCGTACACTCGCCTGTCACAAGACGCTGAATGTGATTCCGTTCCATCTTTTTAGTCAGTTCATCCACCTCGTCTTCTATCTGATAGGCACGTTTCAATGCCTCGTGGTCGAGTTTGTGATAGGCCTGGCCAATCTCTTGGTATAAATCCACGACCAGTTTTTCCATTTGGCGGATTTCCTCGATTGCCTTTTCCGAAAAAGTAACTTGCTGTGACTGAAGACTGTCGGCGTATTCCACAATGTTTTCCGCATAGTCACCGATACGTTCCAAATCGCTTACACTGCGGATACTCGTGTTCAGATAGTGTGTGTCATACTGGTTCAACTGTTTGTCGGAAAGCACGATCATATACCGCAACAACTCCGCGTTGAGGTAATTGAGTTCTTTTTCTACATGAGCAAATTTCGAGGCTTCACTGAAATCCATCGTGGTGATGATGTTGATGGATCTTTGGAAATTCTCCACGGCCATTTTCGCCATGTGCTCAATTTCCGCCTTGAGCTGACGGATGGCCACTACCGGCGTGCGCAGCATGGACTCGTCCAGATAATACAGATGCGGCTGATTGTCCTTGGCGGTCTCTTCCTGGTCGGGGAGAATACGGCAGACCAAGTTCACCAGTTTGCCGGTCAACGGTAACGCGACCAATGTAGTGCATACATTGAACACCGTATGGAACATGGCCAGTTGCAATTGCGGAGCGTGTGGGAAAAGCATCTCGAACATTCTTCCAAAACCCCATACCCCACCGGTGAAGAGGTTCAGGAAAAGACTTATCAGCAAGAAAAGGACAACGCCCATAATATTGAAAAACAGATGGATAAGAGCGGTCCGTTTGGCATTTCTTCCGCTGGTGATACCGGCGATAATGGCCACCACGCAGGAACCGATGTTAGAACCCATCGTCAGATAGATGCCTTGGTCAAGCGACAACAACCCCGCCACCACCATGGTGATGGCGATACTGGTCACTACCGACGAGGACTGGATGATGGCCGTAAACAAGGCTCCCAAAAAGACGATCAGCAACGGGTTGCTCACACTGGCCAGAAAGTTTTTCACCGAATCGTGGGCGGCAAATTCGGACATGGCCCCTGACATGATGCTCAAGCCCACAAACAAAATTCCGAAGCCGGTCAAAATACCGCCGGTGTTTTTCCATACATCCTTTTTCGAGAACATGAGGATAAAGGCCCCGATTCCCGCCATAGCGGAAAAGATGACCGTGGTGGAGATGCCATTGCCGCCAAACATGCCCAATGCCACCAACTGGGCCGTTATCGTGGTGCCGATATTCGCTCCGTAGATGATGGTGGTGGCCTGCGTCAGCGACATGATGCCCACATTTACGAAACCGATGACCATCACCGTGACGGCCCCCGAACTCTGGATGGCCGCGGTACCCAAAGCACCGATGCCCACCCCCGTCCATTTGTTTTCGCCCACACGGGCAAACAACCGCTTCAGTTTCTCACTGCCGGCACTTTCAAGGTAAGTGCTCATCATTTGGCACGCCATCAGAAAAACTCCTATCCCCGCTATCAGGGTGAGAATGGCTGAGGTAATACTTATCACATTCATAATAAAATGGTTTTATAGTTTTTGAATTGATTTCTTTTGCACAAAAAAAGTGGTATGGGAAACCCCCACACCACTTGAGCCGCTTTGGAAAACGGTATAATTATAGCTGTCAATCCTGTTTCCTCGTGGAGAATGACGCCTGACCTGTCCTATTCGCAATGCCTTGGATTGGTTCCGATCCGACGTTTTTCGAACTGGGATGGTAAATTCCTCCGAACGCAACGCGGTTGGCCGATTGGGACAAATATCCGGCAGATATTCATCATCCTCATCGAAATCTATGTCATCTTCTGCTATGGACATGCAGGCTACAGGATTGTTTTTATGGCCGAACTGCCGCATATCCTCATATTCATCAGTGAAAATACAGAAAACAAAAATACTCATTATCAAAATGATATAAAATTTCTGATGTTTTCTGTAGCATTTGAACATGGTGTGCAAAGATACAAAGTTTTGTTCAGACTAAGCCTTTTTCGTAATTTTGCCGCAAAAATTGAACAACTGTTATGAAAGTAAAAACAAATTGGTTTAAGGGTTTTGAGAAACAAGCACCGATTCAACAGAAATGAAGAAAGAAATTGACCCTAAAGAATCACCACGCGGACGGGCTTTCGAATTGTGGAAGACGGCTGCCATGCCGAAAGTGACTATCTTTAAAACTTTCGATATTACCAGACTGATTAAGGTCGCCAAACGGAGTGGCATGAAGACGAACATGCTGATGTGCTGGTGCATTGGACATGCGGCAAGCAGCATTGAGGAGTTCTATATCTTGCCTGCCGGCGGACATTTGTGGCAGTATGATCGTTTGGCAGTCAACACCGTCGTGAAGACCATGAACGGTGATGCCCACCTTTGCGATATTCCGTTTTCAGCGAACATCCACCAGTTCATTGAAGATTACTTGCAGCTGACCAGCCAAGTTCACGACACAAACGAAGACCACCTTTTTGGTGAAGACTATATGGCCATCGACACTTCGGCTTTGGTGGAATGCGAAATTGACGGTGTAGCGAGTGTCTATTCCGAATTATTCACCAATCCCTTCCTGGCTTGGGGCAAATACCGCCGCAAGTTTTTCAAAACGACTTTGCCCATCTCCTTCCAATTCCACCATGCGCAGATGGATGGTTTCGAGGCGGCGCGCTTCCTCAATGAGTTGCAGAAGGTGATTGACAAACTAAATATCTGACAAAAACAATGATTAGCAAATACACTACACTCACAGGGGCTGAGGAAGACCAACGGCTGGACGTACAGAACAGCGTCCTATGCCATTTCGATCGTGACGTTTACGATAACGTTTTCAGGAAAAAGGGTTGCCCTGCCATTTTGGATGTGGGCTGCGGCACTGGAAACATGATACGGAAAATGTTGGAAGACATTGCGTCCTACAAGCTTATTGGAGTGGACAAAGTAGAACGCCAAATACACATTGCCGAAAAAAACCATACGTCAGGACGGTTTCTGACACTTGATGTAGAGCAGGAGGACTTCGCCTCCTTGATACGACCTGTCATGGAGGAAGAAGGCATTGGCGGTTTCGATGTCATCAACTGCTCGATGGTGGTGCTGCACATGCAGAATCCCGTCGGCGCGTTGTCTCGGTTAAGAACACTTCTCGCCCCCAATGGGACAATTGTCGTCAGGGACATTGACGACGGATTGCAATATGCTTGGCCCGATCCGGAAAAGCGATTCGAAAAACTATTCATGATGCTGGAGAATGACGTGCGGATGGGCGATCGGCACTGTGGTCGAAAGATATACAGCTATCTGACAAATGCAGGTTTCCAAAACATCCGACTCAACAAGGTCGGCTTGGCGAGCACTTCCTTAAAAGACAAAATGCTCCTTTTTGATTTGGCCATTCCAACCTTACTGCATTTTTATGAGCAACGGCATCTCGATGCGCCAAACAACCTGCAATGGAAGAAAGACTTTGAGTGGTTTAAGGACAATATTGTCGCCATGAAAGACTCTTTTGGCAAAGAGGACTTTGTTTTTTCTGCGGGTTTCATGAATTTTACAGCGGAATGATTCAATTAATCTACTCAAACAACCCATCGATTGGATTGCGAACGATAATGTGATATTCCAGAAAAAACGACTATCTTTGCCATTGATCAAAAATAGAGCAATAAATATGGAAATGAATGAATTAAAGGATCAAATAGCTATTAATAACGAAATAGGCATTTTGGGTGACATTAAGAACTATATGTCCTATTCATCAAAAGTCCCCAACAAATATTATTTCGTCAACACAGATAATGTGTTCACAAAAAAAGCGCGTCTGCTTCAGGCGATCAGAAGATGGCAGACTGGTGCTGAGTGTGGTTTTGTTGTAAACAAAGAAATAAAATACTATCATCCAAACCTCGCCTTGGGGGGTGAACAGTCTGGATGTAACTTTATTCATCATGAAATTTTTGAATATGCCAAATTCAGAGTAGCAAATAAGAAGAAATACGAGACAATTGAAAAGAACAGAATGTTTAATAATTTTCTGTCAAGCCAGCCTATGGCATTTAATCTGTTTTTTCCTTTGATGGAAATTGTTAAATGCGAAGAAGGCAAACGCAGACTCGGGTCGATTATGGCGGATTTGTTAGACAAAAATAATGTACTTGGAATAGAGTATATTGATGAAGTAGGCATAGAATTTATCCCGGACTATTACGAAAACTGTCTAAATGACAAAACAGCTATGGATGCCTTCTTTAGGTATGTCACAACTAATGGCAATAGCGGTATTATTGCCATTGAGACTAAATACACGGACAGTCTTGGATATAATCAAGCTTCAGATCCATTGTTGGCAATCAAAACAGCAACAGAGATAGATGATATTTCGAAAATCTTTACTGCTGAGGGGAAAGAAAAGATTTGTAATAGAGATATAAAGTTGTCTCAGATATATCGGAATCTACTGCTTACAGAAACGGTGAGGATATTCGAAGGACTTGACAATTCTATGTCAATCGTTATTGCGCCGAAAGACAATGCTTGTAACAAACGGGCCGAAAAACAACTGATGGAGATATTGACAGAACAGTACAAATACAAATTTCAGGTCATATCTCTTGAATCTTTTGTGAATGCCATTATTAGAGAATTTCCAAATGAAAAGATTTTTCAAAAATTCTATCATAGGTACTTGGATTTTAGAACTGCCGAATGGCTTATCGAGAATTATAAGTTATGAAACAAGTAATAGTGATTTCAACGAGCTTGCGCAAAGGCTCGAACAGCGACATGCTCGCTGACCAATTTATCGAAGGTGCCAGAAGTGCCGGCAACGAGGTGGAGAAAATCCCCCTCATGGGCAAGAACATCCAATTCTGCAAGGGCTGTTTAGCTTGCCAGAAACTGGGGAAATGTGTCATCAACGACGATGTGAACGACATCATGGCCAAGGTGTTGGAGGCAGACGTTGTGGCGTGGGCGACACCCATCTACTACTATGAGATGAGCGGGCAGATGAAGACCCTCATCGACCGCATGAACGCGATGTATCCGAAGGATTACCGCTTCCGCGATGTCTATCTGCTGACGACGGCTGCCGAAGATGAAGAAAACACGCCCAAACGTGCCGAGAGCGGTTTGCAAGGCTGGATAGAGTGCTTCGAAAAAGCTACACTCAAGGCGCATCTGTTTTGCGGCGGCGTGAACAACCCGCGTGAGATAGCAGGTAATTCCAAGCTCCATGAAGCGTACGAATTAGGGAAACAGGTGTGATTATGAACAAAAGACCCACCGGAAAGTTCTCAAGAAGTCGTGTCCGCAGATAAGCGGGTGAGCGTAGGGCTGTCGCAGTGCGGCAGCCCTACAGTGCAAGGCTTTGTTGCGGATTTTTGTATTTTTGCAGGCATAATAAAAATTGGTTTTTTATTCATCTCTGTTTTTATCAAAATTTGTATTTTTGCGCCTTAAAACAATCAAGATGCCCATCGAATGTAAGGTCGGTGTGAATGGCAAGCATATCCGTAGCCGAGCCAAAAACATTGGTGCTTTCTTTCCAATCAAAAAAATATAACAGATGAAAGAAGCTATCATCAATCTTAACGACTATGAGATTTCATCGACCTCGGTGACTTCTGCACAGGCACTCCCCTCTTCGACCTTGCCATCGTTTACCGGCAAACGTGCCGTATATCGGAAGCCTTCATCAAGGAGAACTATCACATCGACGCGGCCACAGCAAAAGCCTTCTGGAACGCCTTTGTGCCGCAATATTTTGGCTCCGGCGCCAAACTCGAAGAAGTGGAGTCGATGTTGGAACCGTACAATCTGCTGCGTTCCCTCGCCCTCGAACAATCCATGGGCAAATACCGTCCCGCCCTCCACCCCGCCCTGCGCGAGATGATTGAAGCGGGCAGATAATGAATGATGAAAAGAATAAAGATGGATAAAAATAACGGAACGATGAAAAGACTCATCATGGTGCTCGCCGCCATCCTCATCTGCGCTTCCACACTGATGACGTCGTGCAGCAAGAATGACATCCAGGACATCCAGCCCTATACGGGGGTGCCGCTCATCATCCTCGATGCCGACATCTGCTCATCAACCGACGACCTCTTTGCCCTTGAGATGCTCTACCGCTACGAGGAGATGGGAGAATGCCGCCTGCTGGGCGTAGTGGTGGACCGCGAGGGGGAGGCAAACGCCCGTTTTGCCGATGTGATGGACACCTATTTCGGTCATGCCGACGTTCCCATTGGACTTGTCCGCAACGGTGCCAAAGACCCTAAAGTGTGGATTGACTATGCCCATGTGGCCGCCACGGTGGACAGCCACGGACAGCCGATGTTCGCTTGCAGCATCCGCGACTACTCGCAGCTGCCCGACGGATGGCAGCTCTATCGCCGCCTGTTGGCCTCCCAGCCCGATCATAGCGTGAGCATCGTCTCCACCGGTTTTGTCACCTGCCTGGCGCAGCTGCTGCAGTCTGCCCCCGACAGCTACTCGTCCCTCAATGGCGTGGAGCTTGTACGACGCAAAGTGAAGTGCATTTACATAATGGGCGGTGTGTTCGGCGAGGCTGAGGAGCCCGACTATAACTTCGCCCAGAGCATTGACTTCTCCAAGACCTTCTTCCGCCTTTGGCCGCAGGAGGTCGATATGGTATTCTCGCCTATGGAGGTGGGGCAAGATGTCGAATATACTCCGGAACAGGTCATCGCCGACGTTTCGTGGACCGACGTGCATCCCATCAAGCAGGTCTATATGCAGTGTGACTGCAACACCGGCCAGCGCATGTGGGACGCGATGACCGCCATCCATGCCGTGGAGGGCGACGGTCTGTTTTCGCTCTCCGAGCGTGGCACTGTTCAACTCACCGACAATGCAGAGACCATCTTCACTCCCTCGCCCAACGGCAACTGCCGTTACCAACTGCCCGGTAATACCGCATGGGCTGCCGCCATGTTGGAACGTATAAGGACTTTCAATAGAATGAGAACGACGTTAGAAAACGAACAACAATGAAGAAACGGTTTTGGGTACTCGCCGCTGTACTGGACACTGTGCCGACAGGTATTGGAAGAGCCCACTGAGTTAGGTTTCCGTGTGAAGCTAATCATATAATTTGTAAAAAAAATCGACTATTTGTGCCCCTTATAAAAAAACTATGCGTTTGATTTACTATTTTTGCAAAAAAATAAACAGAGCAACATGAGCAAGATTATCATTACTATCAACCGTGAATGCGGTTCAGGCGGCGGCGAGATTGCACGCCTCTTGGGAGAGAAACTGGGTTTTAAGGTCTATGGTCGCACGGTGCTTGAGGCTGTGGCTAAGCATTTTGGCCTCTCTCTTGAAGAAATGGACCGCATCAAGGCACAGAAGACAAACTGGTGGAGCGAGTTCTGCACTTTCTATCAGCAGTTCGGCGCCGCCGGATACATACTCGGTACAAACACCGAACCCACGCCAAAGAGTATCTTTTACGCTGAAGAACGGTTTCTGCGTGACTTGGCCGAAAAAGAGAGTTGCATCATCGTGGGTCGTGCAGGATTTCATATTTTCCGCAATGAACCGAACGCAGTGCACTTTCTTATCACTGCCAAACGTGAGGCCCGCATTGCACGTATCGCAAGAAAGCAAAACCTCAGCGCAGAAGAAGCCGCCAAGGTTGTGGATAGCGTTGACCAGGCAAGAGACAACTTCGTGCAGACCGTTGCCGAGTCTTCGCGCTACGATGCCCGCCACTATAATTTCGTTTTTGATGTAACAGGCATGGATCCTGAAAAGGTGGCATCGTTTATGGCTGAAAATATCCGCTATTATGAGAACAAAATCGCCGCACACTGACGAGTTGCTTGCCCAGTACCGTAGCCTGCTGCCTGTTTATGAAAAAATGGCGGAGTTGATTCCGGAGAGGTTGAAAGACTTTTTTGCGGAAGCAGGCATCATCGTGGCTGCCGTGGAGCATCGTGTGAAGACAGAAAGCTCCCTTGCCGGAAAACTCCAGCTTAAAGGAGATAAATACCAAAGCATCTACGACATCACCGACCTGGTAGGCATACGCGTGATTACCTTCTATAACGACGACGTGGACAAAGTTGCCTCCGTCTTGGAACGTCTGTTCGAAATCGATTGGGAGAACTCCATCGACAAGCGCAAGGTGCATGAGATTGACAGTTTCGGCTACCTCTCCCTGCATTATATCTGTCGCATTCCCGAGTCGGCTTACACCCACCCGGAGCATCCCGAGTTGAACCAAATCCGGTTTGAGGTACAGATGCGCACCGTCCTCCAGCATGCCTGGGCCAACATGAACCACGATACAGGCTATAAGAGCGGGGTGGAGATTCCTAGAACATATAAACGCAACCTAAGTCGCCTAGCGGGGATACTGGAGCTGGTGGACGATGAGTTCAGCCGCATCCGTCTGGAACTTGCCGACTATCGCCGTCAAGTGCAGAACTTGGTGGCCTCGGGCAACTTAAGCGAGGTGCAACTCGACGGCGACTCCTTCAAGAGCTATCTTCAAATTGGCCCCTTCGACGCATTGATGCGCCAGATTGCCGCCATCAACCAGGCGGAAATCCAGCCCGTTGACCTGTCCAATTTCTTACCGCTGTTCACGGAGATGGGATTCCAGACACTTGGCGATATTGACAAACTGATCAGTGACTATGCCGAGGCGGCCTACCAGATTGCCTGTTTCCAAATCGGTCTGACCGACATCGACATTCTTTCTACCTCTGTGGCACCACAAAACCTTTGTACAGCTTATATCCTTAAAAAAGGGGGAGGCAGCTTTGGGTTGAAATGGATGCTCGACACGCTGAACGGCCCTTCCGAAGTGAACAAAGAGATGGCCGAACTTCTGATAGAACAAACAAAAGACCTACCTTTCTTAAATCAATAAGCAATGGCAAACAAACCTTTGAATACAGAATTACTGGACCGAGCCATCGTCTTTGCCGTCCATGCCCATGCGGGCACCGAACGCCGTGGAAAGGGTTATCCTTACATCGTCCACCCCATGGAAGCGATGGAGATTGTGGCCACTATGACCGCCGACCAGGAACTGCTGGCGGCAGCCGCCCTTCACGACACGGTGGAGGATACCGATGTGACCGTGGAGCAGCTCAGAACCGAATTTGGTGAGCGAATCGCCTCCTTGGTGGCCGACGAAAGTGATGTGATGCCCGCAGGTATGACCGAAGAAGCCAGTTGGCATCAACGCAAGCAAGCGGCCATCGACCGCCTTTCAAAAGCCAGCCACGATGCCAAGATAGTGGCCATGGGCGACAAACTCTCCAACATGCGAGCCATTGCCCGCGACTACGCCGCGCTGGGCGATGCACTCTGGAACCGCTTTCATACCAGCGACCCCAAAGAACATGCATGGCACTACAGAGGCCTTGCCGACGCACTACGCGAGCTGGATGAGACCGAGGCATACCGTGAATTCGATTCGTTAATCAAACAAGTATTCCCCAAATGAAAAAAAAGGAGATAAGTGAAAAGAAGTTTTTAGGTGTGTCGGCACGCGGCGGCCTGCTACTGGTGGTGGTAGCCATCATCACGCTGGAGGCCACTGGCCTTATACAATATTACTTTTCGCAGCGTGGCATCAAGCAGGAGGCTTCGTTGAGGGCCCAGAGTGAATTGAGAAGCGCCGAAAACGAGATTATGGGCATTGTGGATCAGGCCGAGGGTGCCGTCCGCAACAGCATTTGGATAGCCGAATGGTGCCTGGTCAACCCCGACAGTCTGGTTCGCGTACCGCAGCGCGTGGTGGACAACAATCCCGTGGTGGTGGGCTCTACCATCGCCATGACGCCCGGCTACAATAAGAAATACCCTCTTTATTCACCCTACGCCACCCGAGATACAGAGACTGGCAAGATACTAACCCTATCGCTGGCCACAGATGAATACGACTATCCGTCGCAGGAATGGTTCACTAAACCTCTGGAACTTCAGGACGGCTACTGGTCGGAGCCCTATTACGACGAGGGCGGCGGCAACATGCTGATGACTACCTTCTCCATGCCCGTAAAAGATAACAACGGCGAAGTGGCCGCCATTCTTACCGCTGACATATCATTGGAATGGCTCACCGAACTGATGGGGAGCATCAAAGTCTATCCCAACGCCTTCAGCACAGTGGTGAGCCGTAGCGGACAGATTATGGTCTGCCCTAATGAGTCGTTGGTGATGAACAAAAGCGTTGACCAATTTGCCGCCGAGTCGGATGACTCCGGCGTGCTGAAAAGCATCAACGAGGCTATGCTCTCCGGCCAAGAAGGCGAGATGTCCATACGCTACCACGGTGAAAGATTCAGAGTCTATTTTGCTCCGGTGGAGCGTACAGGATGGTCGCTTTCCATCGTGGTGCCTGAGAAAGACATGTTTGCCGGTGTCCGCAAAGTGGGAGGGGTCGTGATCATACTCCAGCTGCTGGGCGTGGTCATGATTGTCATCATCCTCCGTGTGACATTCAGGAACCAGATGAAATACAAGATGCTCAACACACAGAAAGAACGGATGGAGAAAGAACTGGAGATCGCAAAGGGAATTCAGATGTCAATGATCCCCAAGATTTTCCCACCCTATCCCGATCGTGGCGACATCGACATATGTGCTTCCATCGTTCCGGCCAAGGAAGTGGGGGGCGACCTTTTCGATTTCTTCATCCTTGACGAAAAGCTCTACTTCTGCATCGGTGACGTAAGCGGCAAGGGTGTTCCCGCTTCGTTGGTGATGGCAGTAACCCGCAGTCTTTTCCGCACACTGGCCGTCCACGAAAAAAGTCCAGGGAGAATTGTCACAGCAATGAACGAGAGCATGTCGGACATGAACGAGAGCACGATGTTCGTCACCTTTTTCTGTGGCGTGCTCGATACGAAGAGTGGCCACCTTCGCTATTGCAATGCCGGACACAACGCTCCCGTACTCTTAAACACCACCAAGTCGCTACTCAAGGTGGCAAGCAATGTTCCGCTCGGAATCGTTGCAGGCGCCGTCTTCCAAGAGCAGGAGACTGATTTGCAATACGACGACGCCATTTTCCTCTATACCGACGGCATCACCGAGGCGGAAAATTCCAAGCACGAGCTATTCGGCGAAGAGCGTATGCTCAATGCCTTATCAAACCTCAAAGGATCCAGGGCGCATATTGAGGAAATGCAGAAGGCCATTTCAGGTTTCGTTGGCAACGCTCCGCAGAGCGATGACATCACGATGTTTATCATTCATTATCTGAACGAGGCCACGCCCGATGCTTCGGAACGTCATCTCCTCATTCATAACGACATACAGCAGATTCCCCAGTTGGCAGACTTCGTGGAGACCATCGCTGCGGAAAAGCATCTTGACCATAGCCTCACCCTCAACCTCAATCTCGCCTTAGAAGAAGCAGTGACCAATGTCATCATGTATGCCTATCCCGAAGGGACTGACGGCTTGGTGGATATCGAAGCCATCATTCGCAAGGATTCCCTCTCATTCGTCATCAGCGACAGCGGCAAGGCCTTCGACCCCACCGCCCAGCCGGATGCCGACGTCTCGCTGAGTGCGGAGAACCGACAGGTGGGAGGCCTTGGCATCTATCTGGTACGCAACATTATGGATAGCGTGAGCTATGAGCGTAAAAACGGCAAAAACATTTTAACTATGACCAAAAACATTTAACTTATGGAAATCAATATCAACACTCAAGGAAATGAAACGGTGGCTACCCTCATTGGCCGCCTTGACACACTAGAAGCCCAAAAGATGACTGGACAGTTTGACAAACTCGCCGAGAAAGCAGGCGGCACAGTCATACTCGACTGCCCGCAACTGGAGTATATCTCCAGCTCCGGCTTGCGTCTTTTCCTTACCCTCCGCAAGGCGGCAACCACCAAGGGAGGCAAGGTCATCGTACGCGGCCTCAGCTCCGATGTGAGAAATGTCTTTATGATTACCGGTTTCTTGAACCTATTTGAGATTCAATAATGCTGCTGTCCGAGAACCTGCTTCTTCTAGCTTCCCTGCTAGTGTTTGTGGCCATAATGGTCTCCAAGGTGGGCAGCAAGTTGGGGACACCATCCTTGCTGATTTTCCTGCTGTTGGGCATGTTGGTTGGTGCCGATGGCATCGGTGTGCACTTTGACAATTACGAAATAGCGGAATCCATTGGCCATTTTGCGATGACCATCATCCTGTTCACGGCCGGACTGGAGACCTCCTTTGCCGAAACCAAACCTGTCTTCAAGCAGGGTATCATCCTGTCCACGCTGGGTGTCTTTATCATGGTGCTGCTTACTGGCCTATTCATCTGGCTCACCACTGGACATCAGTCAGAGTTCGGTATCATGGCATGTTTCCTGATGGCTGCCATAATGGGCTCAACCGATTCTGCCTCTGTCTTCTCTGTGCTTCGGGAAAAGAAACTGCACCTGAGGGAAAACCTAAGCCCTCTGCTGGAGTTGGAATCTGGAAGCAACGACCCCATGGCCTATATGCTTACCATCGTATTTGTGCAAATGCTTACCAACAAGGACATGCTCTCCAATGGGCTATTATCGATGGTTTTTATTTTGGTGGTCCAAGTTGTTGTGGGTGTGGCCGTAGGTGTCGCGATGGGGTATGCAACGAAATGGCTCCTGGATCGCGTGCGTTTTTCCACCTTCGCCCTTACTTCCATCCTGATTCTCAGCATCGGATTCTTCACCAATGCCGTAACCTCCATGCTCTACGGAAATGGTCTGCTGGCACTCTATGTGACCGCCATCATTATCGGCAACAAAGCCCGTTTGCCCCAGGAAAAAGAAATGCAGCATTTCTTTGATGGTCTTACATGGCTTATGCAGTTGACCATGTTCCTTATGTTGGGCCTGTTGGCTCGTCCCTCGCAGATGTTGCCACTGATTCTGCCTGCCCTGCTGACATTTTTCTTCATGATGTTGGTAGCGCGTCCAGCCAGCGTCTATCTATGCTTGCTGCCGTTCAGAAAGCTTTCGTTCCGGGCTAAGACCCTTGTCTCTTGGGTTGGCATTAAAGGTGCTGGTCCCATCCTCTTTGCCCTTTGCCCGATTGTGGCTGGCATGGATTCTTCGTCATTTATATTTAACGTCGTGTTCCTCATCACACTCTTCTCACTACTGATGCAAGGAATGACGCTGAGAAGTATGGCCAAACTACTGAAACTCAGCTATGAAGAAGAACCACAAGCCGAAACCTTCGGAATGGAGATTCCGGAAGAAATGGGGCTGACACGTGACCATATCGTCACGAATGAAGATCTGGCCTCCGGAACAACGCTTCGCGACCTGCATCTTCCGCATGGCATCCGCGTGATAATGGTCAAACGATCCGACCGGTTCTTGGTCCCGCATGGCAGCATGGAACTTCAACTGGGTGACCATCTGATTGTCCTCATAGGAGAATCGGACGATTAATTCCAAGAAACCTTCCACATCTCCAAGGCGTTGAAGACACACACCGGTAATCGGTGAATTTCATTTGCAACGCATATACGCAACTCAGGCGCAGGCCCGGGTTGCGAATTTTTTTTTCATCTTTTTCAAAAATATCGTTCACGATATAAAATAAAGTTGTATTTTTGCATCGCGAACGACATAACCAAACATGGGCGAACAATTTAATTTAGAAAACCAACTTTGTTTCCGTCTTTATACGGCGGCGCGGCTGACCATGGGGGCGTATCATCCCTATCTGGATCCGCTGGGCATCACCTACCCGCAGTACCTCGTGTTGCTTGTGTTGTGGGAAAAGGACCATCAACCCGTGTGCGACATCGGCAAACGTCTGCTACTGGAAACTAACACCGTCACCCCGCTCCTGCAGCGTATGGAGAAAGCGGGATTGGTAACCCGCACGCGCGGCAAGGAGGATTCGCGCCAGCGTATCGTCTCGCTTACGGAAAAAGGAGATGCCCTGCGAAATCAGGCGGCCGTCATCCATGAGAGTATGCGCAGGGAGGTTGCGCTGAAATTGAGCGAAGAGAAAGAAATGGTTCCCATGCTCGACAAATTGATTGAAGAATTACAAAAACTCAATAAAAAATAATATTAACATTCAAAATTTAAAAGTTATGACAAAAGAAGAAGCAATGAAAGGCCTGGCATACGCCGGCGCAGTATGGTTCGGAAACAGCAAGCAACATTTTGCCTTTTCGGCTTATTGCCGTCTGCAAGGCTGGAACAAGCTGGCTGACAAGTGGAAAGAGGAAGCAGAAGAGGAATGGGAAGAGGCTGAAGAAGTGCTGAACCGTTTAGTGGAACTCGGCTGCAAGCCCGCTGATCTTCAAGAAGCCATGAAGACCATCGAGTTCCCCTTCTACGATGACCCGAAACAGCAGATTGAATCGGATTACAATCCCGACGCGGTGAAAGAAATGAGCCTGCTCGCAGAGGCGTTCGCCGATGATTATCCCACGCAGAAGCTGATCCAGAAATGGATTGACGGCGAGAAGGAACACATGGCCTGGGAGGTGCAGTATCTCAACTACATCGACAAGCTGGGCTACGAGAATTTCCTCACGGCGATGATGTAATTTCAGGTATCAAAATTCAAACTGATATGAAAGAAAAAGTATTACAAGCCATGCGTGAGTTCGGCGCTCCCGTCAACGCAGGCAAAATCGCAGAAATCACAGGCATCGACCGCAAAGAGGTTGACAAAGCCTTTGCCGAACTGAAGAAGGAAGGCGCCATCGTGTCGCCCGTCCGCTGCAAGTGGGAACCGGCAAGGTAATCTAAAAGAACTATGAAAATACTTCTCGTCATTGACACTTACGATACCAACAACAATGGTACCAGCATCTCCGCACAGCGTTTTGCCGCAGTGCTGCGCGAACATGGAAACGAGGTGAAAATCCTCACTACGGGTGAGCCCGCACCTGACAAATTCGCGCTCAAAGAGTTCAAAGTTCCTGTTTTCAACGATCTGATACACTCACACGGTTTTCAGTTCGCTAAGGTCGATTTGGACATTATCCGTGAGGCGGTCAAGTGGGCGGATGTGGTCCACTGCATGATGCCGTTTGTCCTGGAGGCAGTGACGAAGCAAATCGCTGATAAAATGCACAAACCCTCCACGGCGGCATTTCATATCCAGCCCGAAAATATGACTTCGTCTGTTGGCTTGGGAAAGGTGGAATGGGTCAACAACCGTTTTTACGAGACCTTCAATTTCCTGTTGTACCAACATTTTTCGCATATCCATGTCCCGTCCCAGTTCATGGCCGACGAACTTATAAAACGCGGCTACAAAGCGAAGATCCATGTGATTTCCAATGGTATCGATCCGGCGTTCTGTTATACGAAACGAGCGAAAGAACCGCAGTATGAAGGCAAGATCCTGATTGTGATGGTGGGGCGTTTGTCTGCTGAAAAACGTCAGGATGTGATCATCAACGCGGTGCCGCTTTCCAAGTATGCCGACAAAATCCAGCTTGTTTTTGCCGGCAAAGGGCCCAAACACGACGAGTATGTGAAACTCGGGGAGAAGCTGAAGAATCCGCCACAATTTGTGTTCCTCAGCAAGCCTGAACTCATCAACTTGCTGGCTCAGACGGATTTGTATGTCCATGCAAGCGACATGGAGAGCGAGGCTATTTCGTGCATAGAAGCATTCGCCACGGGATTGGTGCCGGTCATCGCCAATTCGGAGGTGAGTGCCACCCCGCAATTTGCCCTCGACGGACGTTCGCTCTTTTTGCCCGGCAGTCCAAAAGATTTGGCTCGCAGCATCGACTGGTGGCTCGACCATCCGGAAGAAAAGCAAAAGATGGAAAAAGAGTACGCCGAATTTGCAAAACGGTACAACATTGATGAAAGCGTGCGCCAATGCGAGGACATGTTCCGTGAAGCCATTGAAGAGGCGTCATGGTCGTAACCGTTAACACTCCGAATCATCAAGCCGCGGCCTTCAGGCTGCGGCTTTTATATCTTAAGGGCTCTATGCCAATGAATTGATGTCTTTCATCACCAATCCGGCAAGCATGAAGCCGAAGATGGCAGTGATGTGTGCCGAGGTGCCATTGATCTGGGCTTTCGATGAGCACCATTCGTGGTTGATGAGGTCGGGGTTGCCAGCGCCACTGATGGCCTTGGGACACATGCAGGCACTTGTGCCACAAGTGCTTGCGGTGCCCTTGTTGGGCAGCACTTCGGGCGAGAACACGCAGAGGAACTTTTTCTTCGGATAGGTGTTCTGTTTTCTGAAACGCTTGCGTAGGATGCTGGCCAAAGGACAACCCTTCACCTCCCAAAACTCGGTCACCTGAATCTTGGTCGGATCCATCTTGAGTGCGGCCCCCATGGCAGAGAATAGCTTACCCGGACATTCCGTGGCGTGCAGGATGAGGTGAACTTTGTCCTTGAGGCTGTCGATGGCGTCAATGATGTAGTCGTAAGTCTCGAGTTGGAACGACTCAGCGTTATCGGCGGAATAAATCTCTTGCACAGCGTTGATTTCGGCTTTGGGATTAATCTCCAAAAGACGTTCCTTTAGCACCTCCACCTTGACCTGTCCCACCGTTTTGGTAGTGGCCTGCAACTGCCGGTTGACATTGGTGATGCACACGCAGTCGCTGTCCACGATGGTAAGATGACTGATGCCGCTTCGCACCAGGCTCTCGGCACACCAACTGCCCACGCCCCCCACGCCAAAGATGATGACGCGCTTACTCATGACACGCTCCATCGTCTCCTCGCCCAAAAGAAGGTTCAACCGGTTGAATATGGGGCTTTGCACACTCATAATAGGATCAATATTTGAGGCGGCAAAAATAGTGTTTTTAGCCGAATCATAGATAAAAGTTGTATTTTTGCCTTCGAAATCATCATCAGACACCAATCCCCAGATCCCCATCAACCATGAAAAAGATATTCCTTGTCCTCATCATTTTCCAGTTGGCTATCAATGTGCAAGCACAACAACGCGACCGGCTTGCTGACTTGAAAATAAAGTGCGGCTATCAAATCGACCTATCCCCCACCGGCAAGTTGTGGATGTCCGACCGGTGCGGGCATATCTGGGTGGCCGACAGCATAGGCGCCACGTGGCGCACCGTCTTGAGTCCGATAAATGAGGATTTTACTGCAGGCACCACCTTTGAGCGCGTGGCCACTTTCGGATCAGATATAGCTGTAGCAGCCGGTTATTTGCAACCCGGCAAATTTGTGTTGCGAACTGCCGATGGCGGACATCATTGGGACACCCTGCAGGTAGATCCTGATCTGGTGTGGGTGCACGGGTTCTGCTATCATCCCGATGGAAAATTATGGATTACATCCGCCAGCGGGCGTAATTTTCAAAGTATGTCCTATAGTGAAAATGAGGGGCGCACATTTGTCCGTCTGG
>JAEEGL016354087.1_pt1 | contig 30058 bp, 27 predicted proteins | sample 9134231 | NCBI WGS metagenome assembly JAEEGL01 (sample SAMN16246548, study PRJNA631951) | gut metagenome | biome: gut microbiome; feature: rumen; material: fiber-attached | host: Bos | place: Iran: Karaj | collected 2018-10 | reverse complement strand
TATGGTGACGAGTATGGAATTCGAATCCATGAATGCTGCCGTGAAAGGGCAGTGTGTTAAGCCACTTCACCAACTCGCCACAAATAAATGGCGCCCCAACTAGGACTTGAACCTAGGACCCCTTGATTAACAGTCAAGTGCTCTAACCAACTGAGCTATTGAGGCAAAAATGGTGGGCCTGAATGGACTTGAACCATCGACCTCACGCTTATCAGGCGTGCGCTCTAACCAGCTGAGCTACAAGCCCATTGTTCCTCGCATTTCACAAGTACTACTAAATAATACAATAAAACGCGAAAATAAGCAAGCATTTTTTTAACTTTTGCCTTGAAAGCAAACAACTATCTTACATAGATCTGATATCTGTTTTCATTAACAGAATACTTAACAGATTGATAATAAAGCTCAACACCAGAGGTATCACTATAAACATAAACATTCTTGTCATTACTGAACATTATATAGTTTTTATTAGCTTTTATTCCCTTTACAGGGCCTCTATAAATAATAACAGGATGAGCTTCATCTCCATTATAAACCTTATATATACTATTGTTTCTTGCATAATATTTAAGCATACCATCATTATTAGTAACAAAGTATAAGCCATTACTAAACCTAGAATTATCTACGAATTCACTCTTCTCTCCATCAAAGTATAAAGATTTATTATCTTTACTAGATTCACTTACTCTTACTTTACTAACCTTATATTGTTTACTAGCATCTTTGTCATAAATATATAATTCATTTTTATAAGAACCATTTGCATAAGAATTAGAAGAAATCTTATAAGGTGAAGTAATTTCTCCTACATCGCCTGTTGTAATATCTACATAACCAAAACTGGTAATTTGCCCTCTAGCATTTGGATATACATAGTAACTTCCTGCTAGACCAGAATCATTAATATTAGCATTATTTATAGGAAAGTCTTCTGTATAACCAATTGTTTTATTACTAACATATAAATGAGTATTATCATTACTTGTTACTGTTAAAAATACATTTGGTAAATCTAATAAATAGACGTTGCCTTCATTTAAATATTTAATATTATCATTTTTATAGTCCCAAGTTTTATAATTACCATTATTCTCTTTTATAGTATTTCTAAATGCATTAAGATTAACCATACCATTTAAACTATCACCAGTATAAGTAGTACCATTATAAAAGCATTCTATATCGTTGTATTTATTTTCATCTCTAATAAAAGAGTTCTCTTTATATATTGGATAGATACATTTAATATTATTAACATTATATGTTAATATCTTTTCTACTATATTAGTCGTTTTATTAAAATTAATATTTGTCTGATATTTATAATATTCAGTTCCATTATCAATAGAAAGATAATAAGAATCATTTTTATAAAGCTCTGTAACATTATAATTATCTACTACATATTTTTCTTCATGATCTTGTTTAATTAAGGTATAACCTAACTCTAATAATAAAAGTAATATTAAAAATATAATTACTAGGGGAATACTCTTTTTCATATCATCACCTAGGATAATAGTACCATATTTTTAGAATAATAAAAAGTGTTTATAAAAACACTTTTACTTATCTTTTTCTTCTTTAGAATACTCTTTCTTAAGTTCAATCATATTCTTAGTAATATTATTTTCAACTTCTGGAAGAGCATTTTTATCAATACTTGATATGACAATAGTCTCCTTTACAGTATCAATTATTACTCCACCAAATATAAGACCACTTGTTACTTTTAAATCATTATAAAGATCAGGTGTAATTGAGTTTAAAGAATAACTCATATTAAATAATCCACATCTTCCAATTACTATTCTTTTATCAGTAATTGCTACAACTGCACTCTTTGGCTTATGATCTGAGTCATCAGTCTTTCTTCCAGCAAAAACATATAACACTTTTTCATCTGTATCTAAGTGTCTTTCTATTATTCCTGCATGTTTAGAAATACGGAATGCAAGTGTAAGACCATACTTACTAGTAAACTTATGTGCTAAATTAACAACTTTACCCATTATTATCACCTCTTAACAATTTAATATCTTCACGAGTCATATATTCGTCATAAGGAATATTCCTATCTATTATACCACGATTTATTATTTCAATGATTCTATTAGATGTTGTACTTATTAATTCATGGTCATGGGATGCAAATAAGATACATCCTCTAAATTTAATTAATCCTCTATTTAAACTAGTAATACTTTCTAGATCTAAGTGATTAGTAGGATCATCTAGTATTAAGAAGTTAGGAGCTTCTAACATACATTTAGATAACATAGAGCGAGCTTTTTCTCCTCCACTTAAAACAGATACACTCTTAAACACGTCTTCTCCGCTAAATAACATTCTTCCTAAGAATCCTCTAGTTACTGTTGGATCATCTATTTTATAGTACTTGCCAATCCAATCTAAAATTGTTTCATTACCTTCAAAGTATTCTTTGTTATATCTAGGATAATAACTCTTCTCTACAGTTTTACCCCAAATAATCATTCCGGAATCTTTTTCTATTTCTCCCATTAATATTTGGAATAATGTAGTAATTGCTATTTCATTTCCTAAGAATACTATCTTATCTCCAGCATGTACTTGGAAGGAAACATCATTTAATACTTTTACACCATCTATTTCTTTATTAAGATGGGCAACAGTTAATACTTCTTTTCCAAGTTCTCTATTAGGAGTAAACTCAATAAATGGATATTTTCTTGATGATGGTACAATTTCATCTAGTTCTATTTTCTCTAGTAATTTCTTTCTACTAGTTGCTTGTTTAGATTTAGATGCATTTGCACTAAAACGAGCAATAAACTCTTGTAATTCTTTTATTTGTTCTTCTTTCTTCTTATTAGATTCTTTCATTTGCTTAAGAGCAAGTTCAGAAGACTCTACCCAGAAGTCATAGTTACCAACATACATTTTCATCTTCTTATAATCGATGTCAACTATATGTGTACATACATTATTTAAAAAGTGACGGTCATGGCTTACTACTATTACTGTGTTATTAAAATTAATTAAGAATTCTTCTAACCAGTTAGTAGCTTCAATATCAAGACCATTTGTGGGCTCATCTAATAATAAAATATCAGGATTGCCAAATAAGCTTTGAGCAAGTAATACTTTAACTTTATCTTTCTCAGGTAATTCTTTCATTAATTTATAATGATCAACAACATCTATTCCAAGATTGCTTAATAGGTTACCAGCATCTGACTCTGCTTCCCAGCCATTAAGTTCAGCAAACTCAGCTTCTAACTCACCTAATTTAATACCATCTTTTTCCGTAAACTCAGTATGTGAATAAAGTTCATTTTTTTCTTCCATTATTTCATATAATTTACTATTACCCATGATTACAGTATCAATTAATGTTTTTTCTTCATAGGCAAAGTGGTCTTGTTTTAATACTGATATTCTTTCATTTTTAGTAACAAATATGTCTCCTGTTGTAGTGTCTAATTCTCCACTTAATAGTTTTAAAAAAGTACTTTTACCAGTACCATTAGCACCAATAATACCATAACAGTTACCAGGAAGAAACTTCATATTAACATTCTCAAATAAAGTATTCTTTCCAAATTTTAAAGATACGTTTTTTAATTCTATCATAAGTCCTCCCTACGCTTAAATTTTACTAAATTTATCCTATTATTACAAGAAAAAGCATCCTAAGATGCTTTATATATTTGATACCACTCTTCTAATTTGGATACTATTGTATTACCTACAGAACTAAAGGTACCACCAAAATATTTTTTAAAGTTCTCATAATCTAAGTTAAACTCTGCACAAACTTCTGGATGTTCTCCACAATATTTTGTCTTTTGTGTATTGTAGAAATTCTTGATTTTACTTTTAGCAGTTCTATATTCATTACTTAAAGATGCTGTAAGACCAGGGAACTTTGTTTCTATAAAGTCCATTACTGCAGATGCAGCTGCTGTAACTTTTAATTTAGCACTTTCAGATAGCTCACTAAAAGTATGTCCCTTAATAGTACCACCATAGAATAAGAAGTCTACTAAAGTAGTAAAATAAGTACTTGCCCCAGCTTCTGTAATATCATTGCTTTGTACTTTACTAGATGCTGTATCTATATAACTTAATACATCACGATCAGTAGTAGTTGTATTACTAAATGATTCAATTATTTGACTTGTGTCTTTCTTAGGAGCCGGTGTACTAGTAGGAACTGGAGTTCTTACTGGTGCTGGTGTTTTAACAGGGACTGGTGTACTAACAGGTACTGGAGTACTTGTTGGTACTGGTGTTCTTACTGGTTCATCAACAGTAGTAGATGTATCTACTTTTTCATTCTTATTTAAATCTTTCTCATAGTCAGTAATATCTAATTCATTACCACTATATTGATAACTTGTATTTTTCTTATTATCAAACTTATTATATGACATGAATAGAAGGCCAAAAACTAAGGCACCAATTACAATACCACCAAATAAATAAGTTAAATTTTTATATTTATTTAATTCTTTATCCATTCTTCTCACCTCATGATTTAATTATACCACATTTTGACGATTTTTTCAAGTTTTGGCCTTATTTTACAAGGGATTTAACTAGTTCATAATTATTTCTTATTTACCATTTTGCGGTAGTACTTTTCCTCCTTTATTAACGAAAGATACTTTTTATTGTTATTTATCTTATCAATTAGATTATTTACTATTTCTTTCTTTTTCTTTAAATATATTTCTCCTTCTTCATTAATCTCATATAAAAGTTTATTTTCTATCCTATCTAGATCTTTCTTATATAAATTGTATTTATAACCTTCTATATAAAGAGTATCTTCTAAATAATTGATTTCCTTTTCAATAGATTTATCATTTATATCTGATAATTCTTCATTTAGATAGTATTCTTTTATAAACTCATCTACTTCTTTAGATATAATTAACAGATTCTCTTTAGGTCTAGTTACTCCCACATAGAAGACTCTTCTTTCTCCTTCAATTTCTCCATCATTTCTACTATAAAAATAGATTACATTCTTATATTCATTCCCTTTTACTTTATGCACAGTTGTAATATTAATACTCTTACCCGTATTAATAACTTTATTTAATAATTCTTTAGATTCTTTTAATTTATATTTACTTAATACTTCTATTAATGTACTATCTATTCCTTTTATCTTATTTTTAATAATACATTTATCAATAGTCATGTTATTAATAAATATAATACTTCTAACCTTTTTAATATGTTTATAACTATAACCAGTATCAAAATTATATAGTCTTAATAAGCATTTTAAGTAATTAACGTCCTTATTATATCTACATATTATAATTGTATCTTTAGATGAATAACCTTTATTAAATAAATCATCTAAATAGTTTACTAGTTTATTAATTATTACTTCAATATCTCCTATTAATAGGTCTATTTTACCTAATTCACTAGTATAACTTATAATCTCTTTACTATATCTTTTTCTATTATTTTTAATTAACCAATTAGCATGTCTTACTATATTTTCATACGACCGATAATTAATTCTAAGTTTTATAGTCTTTTTAATTGGATAAGTATTAATAAAATCTTTTAGTAATTCATTACTAGCTCCTCTAAAAGAATAGATCATTTGATCATCATCACCTACTAAGAACAAGTTATTTCTAGGTAATGATAATATCTTCAATAATAGTAGCTGTAACTTATTTAAATCCTGACTCTCATCTACTAAAATATACTGATATTTAGACTGTAAATAAAGTCTTAATTCTGGATTTTTAAGAATCATAATTATCAAGATATATAACATATCTTCATATGTATAATAAGAATATTCTTCTAATAAATCTAAATACTTTAAATATACATTATAGAAATTATTGTACTTAGAATTAATCTCATCCTTAGTAAGAACATTCTCTTTTATTTCTTTTATAAACTTAATATAATCATTTACTAATAAATCAGATTTACTGTTAATAATTCTAGTACTTGAATCAAGTATTTCATTTATTATTTCTCTGTTAACAGAATCATCTTCTATAAAATTTAGATTTGTATATTTATTAATAATACTATTCCCAAACGAGTGAAATGTATAAATGTTTAATCCTTCTATCTTTAACCTAGTAGTTAATTCTACAGATGCTTTTTTATTATAAGCCAGTATTAATATATTATCTTTTTTAACCCCATTATTTAATAAATATAATACCCTGTTAATAAGCGTTTTAGTCTTCCCGCTTCCAGCAGGTGCTAAGACATTTACTACTCCATTAATACTTTTACAAGCAAGTAGTTGTTCATTGTTTAGACTATCTAATTCATATAGTTCCTTATACTTTATGTTAACTTTAAATTCTAATAAATAGTACCAGCTTTCTAAATATAAAAATTTATTAATAGCATTTATATTTTCATGTATTAGTATAGGATCTATAGCAAAGTATTTATCTATTATAGTTGGATCATCTTCTATAATTATTTCTTTATTGTAATAATATAACTTATATAATAAATCATTATAAAAAGATTCAATATTACTAATAAATAATTCTTTAGTAATATCAAATTTAATAGTATATTTATCGTGAGATAAATTTAGTTCTTTATTAATTAGAAATTCATTCATTGATATAAACATGTTAGTAAAATATCACAAGAATAATAAAAGGAAAAATCAATGATTTTTCCTTTTTATTTAATTACTTATATAAATACGATTATTTACTTACATAGATTATCTAAATCTTTAATTGTGGAATTGTATAATTTACTAAATTCCATATTTTTAGAAATAATTGTTATTTTATTAATATTAGTAAAGTAATGTTTAGACAAGTACTCTAATATAGTAACAATAATAGTATTAATAGTAATATCATTACTATAATGATAATATGTATCATTTAGATTAATTTCTAATTCTAAATACTTATTCTTTTCACATACTAATAAGTATTTATAGATTGTACTACTAATTAATAATTCTTCTTTAGATGTATGACCATTTAATAATAAATTACATGATACTTCATATTTATCATTAATCTTATTATAAGATAATTCTTTATCCTTTAAGATATTAGAACTTGTTAGATCTAAATATAAGCTTGTATCATTACTAGGTTTATCTTTTAAGATAACCTTATCCTTATATAAAGATACTAAATCTGTTATATTATTATCCTTATAATAAAGAGTTGCTAGTCTTAAGAAAGTGTTATTCATCGGTATATAGTCATTATCAAAGTATAATTTATTATCCATACAATATGGACATAATAACAGCTTATTCTCATCTACTGCATGAATATTATCCACATAATAAATACTATGGCAATTATAACAAGCACATACATTATTATTTTTAATCTTATCCTTAGTAGGTAGATTATTCTTTAACTCTTTAATCTCATCTATTATTTCTTTAAAAGTATAATCTGTTATAGGTAGATTAGTATCTGGTACTTTAACCATTTGCTTAATTAATTTATATAGAGATTTATCTAATAATATTTCGTTTAAATAACCATTTACAATAGTGGTTTCAATAACCATGTAGTAAAACATTGTTATTAATTCATAATCACTTAATTTACTTAATGGTTTTTTCTTTATTAACTCATATCTTTCTTTAGAATAATATAGATGTGTTATATAGAATTCAAAGTCATTATAAAAATCATTAATAATACTTTTATACTCTTTAGTATTAATGTCTTCTTCTTTAAAATTCTTAAAATATTTTAAATATTTTTCTAACCAAAAATACTTCATATAACCCACCTACTTATATTATAGCAATTATGATTAATAAACACAAAAAAAGAACCTAGTTCTTTTTATTAACATAGATTCTAAATTCTTTATAATATGCATAACTTCCAACTAAGAAAGAAACTAATGTTACAAAAGCTAGAAGTGATGATGCAAATACAAACCCATTATCAGGATAAACAAAGTCTAGTATTATTGATACTATGATATTTAAGCATAATAACATTGGTAATGAATAACATACTGCAAACATTGTTTTTCCATACTGAGTTTTATTAAACTTTATTAAGTATTCCCAAATTTCATCTTTATCTAATTTATATATCATAAATGCCTCTCTATTCTTTATCATTTTACCACAAGAAAAGAAGTATTACTATACTTCTTTTGAACTCTTTAATGTAACTTCTAATGTTTTATTAGAGCCATCTCTTTTTACTACGATTTTTACTTTGTCACCAACATTATATTTATAAAGTTCATATTTAAAGTGAAGAACATCTTTTACTTCTACTCCACCAATTGATATTATTTGATCTCCTTTTTTGAATCCAGCCTTTTCAGCAGGACTTCCTTCTTGTACAGAGTTTACTACTATACCATCTACTTGAGTAGTACCTCTATCCCAGAATGAATAAGCACTTGTTGCATTTGAATCATACATAGTAATACCTAAATATGGTCTTTGTATTTCTTCACCAGATATCATTTTATCAGCATAAACGATAGCATTTTCAATTGGAATAGCAAATCCCATTCCTTCTACAGATGAAGATGCTAGTTTCATGTTTGTAATACCAATTACTTCTCCATTAGCATTACATAATGGTCCTCCTGAGTTACCAGAGTTAATAGCTGTATCTGTTTGTAATACTTGTGCTATATAACCAGATTGGTTACTTGTTTCGTTTACTGATACTAAACGGTCTTTTCCAGATAAGATACCACGTGTTACGCTCCAACCATAAGTATCAGAGTCTACTGGTGCTCCTACAGCAAATAAAGTATCACCTAATTTAGCATCTTTTGAAGAGCCCATAATTGCTACTGATTTTACTGATTTAGCTTCTACTTGTAGAACTGCTATATCAGAATATGAATCACTTCCAACTAATTTAGCATCTACTGTTTGATCAGTAGTAAAAGTTACTGTATAGCTTGTACCATTTTCTAGTACGTGAGCATTAGTAAGTATATAAGCTTTATTTCCATCTACTTTATATACAAAACCTGTACCAGTAGCATAAAGACTACTCTTTTGATAATTCTTTACAACTACTACTGAGTCATATACTTTACCTACAGCTTCTGCTATACCAGTATCTTCAATAGTAACATTCTTATTAGTATTATCTATTACAGCTGGATTAGTATTAAAACTAATTTTATCCTTAAAATAATATTCATAGCTTAAATATAAAGCTCCTGCACATAATAAGAAAGTTATTAATGATGTTAGGAATATAGTACCAAAATTAGATTTCTTTCTAGGCACTTCTCTAACAATTACTCTTTCTACTTGTTTTTCTTCTTCTTTAATATCATTTACTTTACTACCACATGTTGGACAGAATAAATCATCTCTTGAGATAGTATTATCACATTTTGGACATTTCATTTTATAATTATCCTCCTTAGCTATATTATTATAATACTACAAAAATATTAAAAATAGATTAAATTTTAATGAAAAATTCATAAATATGATAAAATATCATTGAGGTGATAACTTTGGAAAACGAATTAATAATCAAGAAAAATAAGAAAGGGAAATTACACATTATAATATCGGCTATAATTCTATTGATTGGATTAACGTTTATAGGTTTTGGTGTTATGAATGCGAACGATAAAAAGAATAATGCCCAAAATATAGTAGAGTTTGGTTGGAATAATAGTACAACTGATGAATTAGTATATTTAGATATAACATATGAACCTGTTCAATTAACTGAAGAAATTGATGGTGAAGCATATTACATATTACTAGATAATGACTATTATTACATCGCTTACATGAAAATTGATAAAGCAAAAAAAATAAAAGCTCCTGCAAGAGTAACAGGTATAACTGCTACTCCAGAAACTGATGTTAAAAGAATCGCTATCGAAACAATGAATGATGTATTTGAAGATGATAACATATTATTAAGTGACTATGAAGAAATATTTGGAATGGTTTATATAGATACAATTTATTCATTCTATGATTTAAGTCCTTTTGCATTTACAATTGGTATATTTGTATCAATCTCAGGTGCTATAGCATTAGCAATTAATCTAGCTAATAATAGTAAGTTCAATAAATCAATTAAAGATATTAAAGATTTAAATCCATCTTTATATGAAAGAATTATAAATGAAATGAATAATCCAAATAAATACTATAAAGAGATTAACTTAGTAGTAACAAATAATTACTTAATATCATTAAATAGTAATAAATTTGAAGCACTTGATTATCAAGATATGATTTGGATATACAAATATGAATATCGTTATAATGGTGCTAGAACAAATGAAAATTTAAAGGTACAAACAAAAGATGGTATTATTCATGATATGGCAATAGCAAACGGTTCATTTAAAAAAGCTGATGATTATTATCAAGAAATAATGCAAAAAGTACATGAAAAGAACGGCAAAGTCTTACTTGGATATACACAAGATAATGTTAACTTAGCAAATAGCATGATTGGTAAATAGGAGGAAATATGTTAAAAGAAGATAGAATTTTAGTAGGTAAATCAGAAGATAAAGAATTAGGAATTTTACTTAATAAAGCAAATAGACATGGAATTATAACTGGTGCTACTGGTTCAGGTAAAACTATTACATTAAAAGTTATGGCTGAATCATTCTCAGATGCTGGGGTTCCAGTATTCCTAGCCGATGTTAAAGGAGACCTAGCTGGTACAGCTCTTCCTGGGAGTACAAGTGAAGCTTTAGAAGGAAGACTAAATAAGCTAGGAATAGATGATTTTAAATATAAAGGCTTCCCAGTTCATTTCTGGGATGTATATGGAACTAAAGGTCATCCTATAAGAGCAACAGTTTCTTCTATTGGACCTCAAATCATGTCTCGTATGTTAGGATTAACAGAGGCTCAATCTGGTATTATGTCTATAATATTTAAGATTGCTAAAGAGCAAGGTAATGGTTGGGAATTAACTGACCTTAAAGATTTAAGATTATTCTTACAATATGTAGGTGAACATAGACAAGAATTAACATTATCATATGGTAATATTACTTCTCAATCAGTTGGTGCTATTCAAAGAAATGTACTTATGTTAGAAGAACAAGGTGGAGATCAATTCTTTGGTGAACCATCAATTGATGTTAACGATTTCATTAAAACTAGCCCAGAAGATGGACGTGGATATATTAACATATTAGATGCTCAAGAATTATTTAATAAACCTAACTTATATGCATGTTTCATGTTATGGTTATTAACTGCTCTATATAACGCTTGTCCAGAAGTAGGAGACTTAGATAAACCTAAAATGGTATTCTTCTTTGATGAAGCACACTTATTATTTGATAATATGCCTTCATATATAATCGAGAATGTTATTCAAATGGTTAAGTTAATCCGTTCTAAAGGAATTGGACTATACTTTATTTCTCAAGCTCCAAACGATGTACCAGATGAAATAATGGCACAACTACAAAACAGAGTTCAACATACTTTAAGAGCATATACTCCAGCTGAACAAAAGAATATTAAAGCTGCTGCTGATGGATTCAGAGAAAATCCTAAGTTTAATACTATGGAAGCTATTAAAGAACTTGGAACAGGTGAAGCATTAATCTCATTCATAAATGAAAAAGGAGAGCCAGAAATAGTAGAAAAAGCTACTGTCTTACCTCCTCAATCACAAATGGGATCAATTGACTCTTCTACTCGTCTAATGATAATGACTCAAAGTTTATATAAAGGCAAATATGATGAACCAGTTGATAATCCTTCAAGCTATGAAACCATAAAAGAGATTATGGAAGAAGAACAAGCTAAAGTTGAAGAAGCTGAAAGATTAAAACAGGAAGAAAAAGAAGCCAAAGAAAAAGCTAAAGAGGAAGAAAAGAAAAAGAAAGAAGAAGAAAAGAAAAAACGCGAAGAAGAGAAAAAGATGAAGAGTTCTGAAGCTTACAAGTTTGGTCAAAAAGCTAAAAACGCTGTATATAGTACAATAATTCGTGGAGTAATAAACGGAGTTAAAAAAGGCTTTAAGAAAAAATAAAAGATGCTATGCATCTTTTTATTTGCATTAATAATTCTCTTAAGTTATTATATATATTCGTGAGATGGTAATATGAAACTTTATAACAGCAAAAGAGAACTAGTGGAATTAGAAGGTTTTGAATATTTAACATCTGGTGGATGTGCTCATATCTTTAGAAAAGGAGATATAGTAGTAAAACAATATAATTATGATAGTGATTATCATATCTATGTTAACAAAAAGGTATTTAAAGCATTAAAAGAAATAGGTGCACCAAACATAGTTAAATTACATGATTACTACTATTACTATGATTCTTTTATATCAAGAATGCTACCAGTAGATGCTTATTCTATGGATTATGTTCAAGATGATAAGATACATCTTATAGATCAACCATCTGAATACTTATTTAAAATAGCTGATGATTTAGAAGAAACAGCGAAAGTATTATCAGACAATAAAATACATATACGTGACCCTCATCATGGAAATATAATATTTGGAAAAGATAAAGCTACTTTAATAGATGTTGATTCTTATTTATTTAACTACTCTCGTCATGATGCATTGGTTGAAATGAATAGAGATGCCATAATAGAAACATTAACAAGCAAACTAGTTCATGAGTTTCAAGAAGAAGATTATGGTTACTGGTTTCCTACTAATATGCTTCTATATAGACTACAGTCAAAGGATAATAAAACTATTAAAGAAGTACTAGAAACAATGATAGATGAAGAAACTCCTCGTAAAAGTATGCAAAAAAGAAAGAGCCTTTATAAATAGGCTCTTTTAAAAAATACTTGTAAAATATGATATTTATTGCTAAAATATTATCTGTACATGGCGGTGTTGGTGAAGTGGTTAACACGCTAGATTGTGGCTCTAGTATGCAAGGGTTCGACTCCCTTACCCCGCCCCATTTTGGTAATAAGTTGCATTATGCAACTTTTTTTCATGTTATAATGAAAGTATAATTGGAGGTAAAATGAAATCAAAAAGAATAATTATAATTATTAGTTTATTAGTAATAGCAATCTACGTTGGAGTTAAAGTATATTGTTATAATAAGTATAGTCATAGTAAAAAAAGTGAAATACCATCTATTACAATTACTGGTAAGATGACTGTTAATCATGTTGATTTAGATGAAAACGACTATATAACTTTTAATAATATAAAATTCAAAGATATATTTGAAGGCTATGAAAAAGAAATTGATGATAATATCTATAAAATAATTTTAAAAGATAACGATGGACAAATACAAAAAGCGGTTTTAATTGGTACCGAAGATCAATTTGTAGATATAATTCGTGATTATGAAGATTTTAAGGAACTATACAACAGTGTAAAAAAAGAAAACATCAATAATGATGTTGAACTTTTAAAATATATGGGAAAGCATAATAATGATAAAGTTAAATTCTTTATGACTATTAAAAAGCAAAAACAAATATACTCTATTAATGAATTTAAAGAAATGATGTTACCTACTATTGAGTATGTAAAAGAAATAAATGGATATTATACAGGATACTTATTTAAAACAAATAAAAATATCCTTGATGTAAATATTTTAAAAGATAAGAATTATTATTTTTCATTTATTGGTGACAATGATGAGAATTTTGTAAATGAGTTTATAAATACAGTAATAATTAAATAAAAAAGGAACTTAAATAGTTCCTTTTATTTTATTCTTAAAAGACTTCCAACCTTTCTTTGACGACCAGCTTTAGTTGTTGGTATTCCTGTCTTTCTAGCTATTTTGGCTTTAAATCCAGATATACCAAGTGCTCTTTTCCAACTAAAAGATAACCCTGGTATTCTTAGCCCTCTCTTTGCCATTAATTATCTAATTCCTCCCTCTTCTTTGATTAAAGCTTCAAAAGTTTTATCAAATCTAGGAAGTTCTTTCTTAATAACATCTGGATATACAGCTTGAGTATTTACTATAGCATTTCTTACATCCAAAATAGTTACTTCTTTTCTGTTACCAAAGTTAGCATATGAGAATGCTTGCTTTAATAAAGTTAATGCACAATCTGGATAACGAGATCCAAGTTCAAATACTCTTCGATATTCACTTGTTAAATCTACTAAGAAAGTCATTATTACTGTTTGCATATAATAACTATACTTTAGTTTTAATCCTGTTTGGCTTTCAATCTTTGGAAGTGTTCCCATAAGAATTCTAATAGTATGAGTTCTTGATGGCTCTGCTACTTCTATTTGTTGGAAACGTCTAGCAAATGCTTTATCTCTTAAAATATATCTATTATATTCTTCAGTTGTTGTAGCACCTACTACTTTAATAGCCCCTCTACCTAAAGATTCTTTAAATAAGTTAGCAAAGTCTACAGATTGTTCTTCTGTTGCTCCAATTAACATATGTATCTCATCGATAAATAGAATTGATTTATCTTTATCTCTAAGTTCATCTATTAATTTTTGTAATCTCGTTTCACCATTTGGAAGTGTTCCCATAATAGATGCAGTTTTAACATTATATACGTTATATCCCTTTAAAGCATCTGGCACAGTACCTTGCTCTATTCTATAAGCAAGTCCTTCTATAATTGCAGTCTTACCTACACCAGGTTTACCTGTTAAAATAGCACTTTTTTCTGGTGTTAATAATACTAGAATTAGTTTTTGTAATTCTTCATCTCTACCAATTGCCGGATTAGTAACATATTCTTTTGTACAATAGTTTTCTCCAAATTGATGAAGAATACTAAATTCTCCCTCAGGTGGATCAGGATCTTTTGGGAATGGTACAGCCATAATATCATCTACTTTTTCTGGTAATATCTCTGGTACTTTTCCAATTTCATCCACCTCTTTAGTAGAAGATGTAAATAAGCTTTCAATATCTTCTTTTGCTTCTTCCTCTTCTAAAGATTCTACTGGTTCTTCTGGCTTTTTTAAAGTTACTCTAGCATCATATTCATTACGATGTTCACGTATATTATTTACAATACTTCTAACATCTATTTTTCCCATTTTTATTCACCTACTTTATTTCTTTTTTGTAGTTTTTTTCTTCTTTTTAACTGGTTCTACTTTAGCTTCTTTTACTTCTTTTTTATTATCTACTTTTGTTACTTTCTCTTCTTTAACTTCTTCAGTTTCTTCTTCTTTTTTCTCTTCTTTAGTACTTATTACTGTAGTCTTAGATAATAGATCATGTAAACTTCTACAATCTTTTCTAAATACCATAAATCCAAAAGTTAATAATAATACACCATTAGATATTCTACCAACTATTTCTTCATATTTATAGAAATCATTAGCACTTAAAGTTTGACCAAAGATTATTGATATAATACTAAATACTATTCCGTAAAGGATAACGCCTCTTATTAGATAGTCTACAAATGTAGCATCTTTTCCATTTCCTTTTACTACTTTTAATTTAAATATATTTTTACCAGCCGTAACACCCTTAGTAAATATAGGTAATACCATAAAGTAAATAACTAATAAACAAATATTAACAATATCACTTACAATACTTAATCTTTTTATTTCTCTAGCATCTTGATTATAAGTCTCAGTATAGTAACTAGCTACTTTATCAGTTAATTTTTTAGCTTCATCTTTATTAATCTCTTCTGTATACTCTTCAAATACTGGTTTTAAACTATCAAACTTCTTAAGTTCTTCTAATTCTTCTACAGATATCTTATCATCTTCTAAGTATTTATTAATATCTGTTACGACTTGTATAGAATCTCTATATAAGTTAGAATACTTCTTAGTCATTTCATCATTCTTTGCTTTATATGGGTTAATAAATCCAATACTAGCAATTAATGTAGTAAGCACTGCTACTACAACTCCATCAATAATATAAGCCCCAATTCTTCTAAATATGTAGTTTGTATCTTTCATATTATCTCCATCCTTTAATTAATCTATATATATTTTATCATACTCTTATTATAACAAAAAAGATGATTATTTATCATAATCATCCATAAAACTTTTGTAAACTCCATCTTTTCTAGTTCCAAGTATACAATTTAAATCTACATTATCAAGAGCTTTAAATATATTATCGTCTATACCTTCATGATCATTTTTTAATTTTTCAATTAGTTCTTTAACGTAAACTCTCTTACCGGCATCTATTCCATCCATTTCTTTTCTTTCTGTAAATTTACATGCACAGTTGATAAACTCCAAGTTATTAGATTTAGCCCATGATTTTATACTCTTTTCTTTTACTAAAAATAATGGCCTAATTAGTTCTAATCCTGGAAAATTAGTACTATGAAGTTTAGGCATCATTGTTTTAACTTCAGATGAGAATAATATAGATAATAAACTAGTTTCTATAACATCATCAAAGTGATGTCCTAGTGCTATCTTATTGCATCCTAACTCTTTTGCTTTATTATATAAGAACCCTCTTCTCATTCTAGCGCACATGTAACATGGATGTTCATTATCTAATTTATTTGCTACTTCAAAGATATCTGATTCAAATATCTTAATTGGTAAATTAAGTATCTTGGCATTTTCTTTAATCTTTTTAACAATCTCTTTTTTATAGCCAGGATTCATTACTACATATTCTAAATCAAATTTAAGTTTTCCGTGTTTTTGAATTTCTTCTAAACATTTAGCTAGTAGGAAAGAATCTTTTCCACCAGAAATACAAACCATGATTTTATCATTTTCTTCAATCATGTTATATCTGTTAATACAATCTACAAATCTAACCCAAATATCTTTACGATATTTTTTGATTATGCTTCTTTCTATTTCTTGATATCTTTCCATACTTCACCAAACCGAAAATATTATAAAAGAAAAAGTAGAACTTGTCTACTTATATCTATCGCTATTATCTACTAATAGACTAAATTTATGATTGTCTTTAATTCCCTTAACAAAATCATCTTTATATGTTACTGGTATTCCTAAAAATACTAGTCCTAAGTCTTTAGGGAAAACTACTATAGAATACTTATTAATTACAATCATATCTATAGCATCATATAATAAAGATACATCTTGGTTCTTTTTCTTTAGACTAACACCTTTATTATCTACTACTATCTTTGAATCATCATCTGATTCTCTAAATATTTTAATTCTTTTCTTAACATTAAAATAATAAATTATATGTACTATTAACAAGAATAATATCATCCCTGCTAAATATAAGTAAATAACATCTTTTGAAGAAATAAAATAGAATGATATTTCAAATAACATACCTATAAATATAATAATAATATTATTAATAATAGACTTAGTTAATAGTTTAACCTTTGCATCATGTACTTTACTAATCTTTTTATAATTAGTTGTTATATATAAGAATTCATCATAGAATTCATCACATGGTTTTTCTTTAATTTTTATTTCCATATTAGTTATCCCTTGATCCCCCAAATAATTGTAATAGTCTTAAGAATAGGTTAATAAAGTCTAAGTATAACTGGAAGGCTCCATATATTTCACCCTTCTCATCATAAGCTTGAGATAAAGCAATGGCTTTCTTCATATCATAGCCAATGAATAGTACAAATATTACTATACTTACAATGCAGATAATTAAGTCTAATGTAGGCATATGAAGTAATAAAGCATTAAGAATACTTAAAATAATAACTCCAAATAATGCTATTGCAAGATAAGTACCCATCTTAGATAGATCTTGCTTAGTATTCTTACCCCATAAAGCCATAAGTCCAAATATTATAGATGTAATTAAGAATACATATCCAATACTAGTAATACTATAAATTAAGAATATTAACATAAAGTCAAATCCTGTTAAAGCAGAATAAACAATATATAATATCTTAGCTGTAGTAGCACTCATCTTTGGAAGTAATAAACTAAATGCTATAGCTACTCCAAGTTCTGTTATAGCAGCTATCCAGAATATTGTACTAACTTTATAATTTAATAAGAAATCATGGTTACCTGCAAGTAAATATCCTATTCCAAAAGATATTATTAAGCCAATTGCCAACCATTTTAAAACATTTACATATATTTTGTTTGTATCCATATAATCCTCCTAGTAATAATTATAACATAAGAAAATAGGTTATTAACCTATTTTTTATTTACCATTTCTATTAAATTATCCACAACCATGGCAACGGTCATTGGACCTACTCCACCAACTGGAGGGGTGATATACTCAGCATGATCTTTAACATTATCAAAGTCAAAGTCTCCTACTTGTTTACCATCTACAAAAGTAGTACCAGCATCAATTCCAATAAATCCATCGCTTAGCATATCTAAAGTAATATACTTAGGATTTCCCATTGCACCTACTATAATTTTAGAATTCTTTGTATATTTAGTAATATCATCTGTTTGAGTATGACATACATTAACATTACAACCTTCTTTAGTAAGCGCTATAGCAAGAGGTTTACCTACTAATTTACCTCTTCCTAAGATAGTAACATTAGTTCCTTTTAACTCTATATTATAATGTTTTAATAATTTAATTATTCCCTTAACTGTACATGGAAGATATTTACTTCCACTAGTTAATCCATCAACATCTTTATTAACATCTATATATTCTACACATTTATTAAAATCCACTCCTGGAGTAGGACTTTGTAAAATAATACCTGTCACAGTATCATCTTTATTTAATTTATCTATTAAAGAAATAATTTCTTCATCAGTAGTTGATTCCATTTTATATAAAGATATCTTTACTCCAACTTTGTTACAATAATTAATCTTATTTTTTATATAAATATTACTTTCAGGAATATCCCCTACTTGAATAATAGCGAGAGTAATATCTAAATTATTTTCTTCAATAGTTTTTTTATAATATTTTTCTAATTCGTTCTTATAGGCTTTCCCATCTAATAAGGTCATATAGCACCTACTTCTTTACTGTTTTCTTTTTAGAGACACTATCAATAATTCCATTTATTTGATCTTCGACACTTAACTCTGGATTTGTTTCAATTAAATCATATGTTAAATAACTAAGTCCATCTGGATATTCTACTCTTTTTTGTCTATAAGCTGATATAAACTTGAACTGTTCAAAGAAAGGAATCATTTCTCTAAATTTTTCTTGTAATGTTTCACTCATATCTTCAGGAACCGAAAGAATACATGTTGGTAGATATTCATGGCGTTTTACATCAACATCATTCATAGAAATAATAACATTCTTAAAGTTACTTAGTATTACCGCCATATCTCTTGGTTCACCTGCACGTCTTACTCCATGAATCTTGTCATTTGGACTATAATTATCAATAATATAATCTCTTAAGTATTCAATATGAGCTGAACCTTCTACTGGTTCTCCATAAAACTCTGGTTCTTTATCTTCACTTATAAATAATAATTTTTTAATTGGATATTCCATATTATCTCCTATTTAGTTTTATTCTTTCCTTTTATATAGTTAATAGCATAATCCATTACTACATCATTTTTATTAACAATGTCTTCTTTACTTGGTACTATTTTTTTATCAACTATAAAGAAATTAGGTTCTAACAATTCTTTTTTATCTTTAAAATACTCTTCAAAATTATCTTTATAATAAGTACTATATTTACCTTCATTGTATAAGAAATACTTCCTACTTGTTTTAATAAATAAACTTAAATCTTCTAATTCTAGTCCGGAAGATGCATTACCAAAATGATTTATTGGAGATGCTATATCTTCACCTATAGTATAAGCCCCAATTAGTTTTAAATCTAATGCAGCCCATATACCAGATGAATATACTTCTTTGTCTATTAAGGATACAACTTTTTTACCATCTAAAAACATAATTAACGGCTTTATTATGCTAGAGCGACCTCCAGTATTTCCTCTTATATCTACTATATAATTATCAATATCAAGTTTAGATATATCATTAATCATCTCTTGTATATAATCTTTATTAGAACATTCCCTATAAGTAATAATACATACATTGTCTTTTACTTCATATCCAATACTTGGTACTTTATTACTAATAATATCTTTAGCATGGACTTCATCGTTTGAAAATCCATATACTATATCACTTATATCTTTATTAATAGATGGTAATGATCTTAGTACATTAATATCTGTTAAAGATTTACATATTTTAATATTTAAAAAATCACTTGTAGAATAACAGATAATTGGTTCTAGTTCCTTAATAATAGTACTTATCGGTATTCCATTAACACTTTCTAGCTTAATTCCGTTATATTCTTTATTATCAGATTCTACTAGTATTATCTCATCATTAATAGTTTTAAATCTAACTGAGATATCTTCATAATCAATAAAGTTAATCTTAGTATGTGAATCATATCTACCTACTAAATATTTAATAAGTTTATTACCTATATAATAAATATCATACTTATCATACTCATCTTTATCTAACAATGATTCTTTTAATTTATTAAAATCTTCTCTACTATGAAAGAAAAATATGCCTGGATGTCCTTTTAAATTATTTTCATCAGTACTATTTTCGATATAATTAAATATAATATCAATAGTATCATTTGCTTCTTTTTTAGTCATAAGTCACCTGCGTTCTATATATTATCATAATTAAAGAAAAAACTAAATATTATTTAGTTTTTACAAAGTCTATATATTTATCCTCTTTATAAGTTAGTATTCCTTCACACCCCAAATAAAAGTCATGATATATTTCATCTATAACTTCTAAAGTAATAACATCTCTAACATTAGGAGTAAATTTTAAATAATAATGATCTCCATCTTTAATCTTATCTACTAATGTTACTTCTATAGTAATAGCGTTTTCATCTTTTTTAATTATTTGTTTTCTATTAATAATAATTATTAAAATTGCTGCAACTACTACTAATATTCCTAATAATATAGGTACCATTAGTCAACTAACTCAGAACTTTCTAGTACAACAATATCATTATTATTGTACTTAATATATTCTAGGGCTTGATTATCACTATCTAAATATACTAACTTATTATTTCTTCCTAATTCTTTAATATAATTAGATTTTATTTCCATTACTGGTTTATCATCTTTGTTAATAAATATACGGTGATCATTCATAATAAAATTAGCATTGATATCTAACCAAGCATTCTTTTCGTTTTTCTCCATATCATCTTTACATACAGATAATATAAATAGTTCTACATTAGGGATAGTACTTAAGAATTTAATACTATCAATATTGTTATGTAGAGGTCTCTTTTCTTTATAACTAATTAAGTTACCTACATCATAATTAGCTAATACTCCATCCATATCTAAATATAGATGAACTTCTCCACCATCAGTTAATTTAGAAATAATGCTATAAATATTCATGATATCACCTTACCCTTATATAATAATTTTATCATAATAACAATAAAAGATTTAGAATAATTCTAAATCTTTACATGTATTACAAATGATAATAAGAATACTATCATAGGAATTAAATAAACTACTAATATAATTAATCCATATAAACCTAGATAGATATACTTAGCAAGTGTATTAATAATCTTTAAATCAATTATCTTATTATAGATATCTAGTTTTATTATTAGTATTGTTGCTATTATAGAAATAATACTTATTATTAAAGATACTACTAAATAACTAGGAACAAATCTAATCTTAATATCATTAACTCCATAATTTAGTTTAATACCAATATAATTATTATATAGTTTTAATACTTCTACTTGTTTACCATTGTTATAAGCTTTATATCCTTCATTATAAGTAATTGGTATAAATAATATTTTTTCTTCTTTTGCATCAATATTTATCTTAATGTTATTTTCATCAAATGATAAATCATAATCTAATTTATAATCTTCTATAAATGTTTCTAATTTATGTAAATCAAGTAAACCAATTGATAAATATTTTAAGTCTATATCTTTTAAATACTCTACTTTAATAGTAACTGATTCATCTTTATATTTACCTAAATCAATTACTCCATTAAAGTCTTTATCTGGATACTTTTCTTTAAATAATTCTCCATTTACATAAATATTAAAACTCTCATATATCTTAGTATTTTCTACATTATCAAGTGACTTTAATAATTCTAGGTATACTTCTTTCTCACCTTTAACTTTTATTTTAAAGATACCTTCATTATTATTCTTAATTACTTCAAATAAATTGTTATATCCAGTAATTGAATTATATATATCATTTTGTAAATCAAAGGTATTGTCATAGTCCCTAATATTAATATCAGAATCTACTAAATAACCAAAGTTAGTATTCTCTTCTATAACACTTAAGCCATTATCGTTAAGAATATATTTATTACCTAGAAGAAGATCACTAAACATTGTTCCCCCACGAGAAGATGTTCTAACCCAATATGATGAATAACCTAACATCCTAAGAGTAACTTGATTAGATGCATCTGCAACTGATGAGAAATGATCAAGTGATGATAATTCTCCAATCATATTTCGATTATCAAATGTTGTATCCGTTTCATCTTTAAATCGATATACATCTTGATGATTATCATATAAAGAAGCCATATTATTATATAAATCATTCTGTTCTTTTTGTTCTTTTTCTATTCCTAAATAGATAAATGATGTACATAATATATGAGTTAAACTTAATAAAATAATACATATTTTACCTAACTTATTTAATCCCTTATTAACAACATGTATAAATAATATTGCTAGGAATACTAATACAAACATTACTACTAAATAGATTAAACTCATCTTATTCTTACTAAATGTTAAAGCATTAATTGAGTCTTCTATTACTTTATACTTTCTAGCTGTTAAATAAATAATTGGTATGATACCTACTATAGTAGTACATATCGTTATAAACATTGCTTTATTATTGGGAATACTATTTCTTGTAGTACTTAAATAGTAACCTGCTCCTAGTATTAATAATAAAGTTGTAATAAATCCAAAACGGTAAGTAAAGAATGCATATGAACCGAAATGTAATAATTTATTAACTGGTTCTATTAATACTGGTATTAATAATAAAATCATACTAGGTATATAGAAAGATAAGAACTTTTTATTTAGTTTATCTTCTTTTAATAACATTATTAAGAATACAAATATAATTGGTCCAAATAAGAATAAAGATATCTTGTCTGTAATAGGGCCTAATTTACTATTAAGTAAAGTTTCTAAAGTATAACCCATTCTAGCACTTATACTTATCTGTTTATAACTAGGAAGTATGATTACCATACTAGATAAAACACTTAATATAGTAGATAGTCCTAAACTAGAAACTTTCCTAAACCATTTCTCTTTCTTACAATATGTTCTTATATAGAATAAACTTAATAAGAAGATAAATACTATTACCATACAAGATACATAGAAACTTAAGAATAAGCATATCGTAAGTGTAATAATATACATACCTGGTTTATCTTCATCAAATAACTTCTTTAAACCTATTACTATTAATGGAAGCATATACATAGCATCTATCCAACTAGTAATAACATAGTAATTTAAACTATAAATACTGAACCCATATAATAATGCAAGTAACATATTTATTGCATTGTTCTTTTTAAATAGATGTTTTAACATATATAAACATGTTAAATTACATAATAATAATTTGATTACTATAATAAATGACATTACTAAATAGATTTTACTTCTATCTGCTAATAATACTAGTAAACTAAAAGGACTCATTATGTAATAACATATTACTCCAAAGAAGTTTACTCCACTAGAAGATGCAAAATCTATTAATAAGGATTGGCTTCCTTTAACAGCATCATAGAAATAATATAAGTATGATGTAATCTGTTCATACATATCAGAATATATTAAAGTATTTGATCCAAATGGATATATTCCCTTTAATAAAAATACAATACTAATAATTAGTAAAGTAACAATTGTAACGATTAAATAATCTCTTCTCTTTTTCATATACCCTCCACTTTCATTATACTCGGAAGATTTACAAAATACAATTTTTATGATATAATTATCATGTATTCAGAAGAGAATACATGTAGTATATATAATATACAAAGAAAGACGGAAAGACGTAAAATAAATGGATAGCTAGCTATCCATTTTTTTGTTTCCAGAAAGGAGATTTTTTATGATTTTTGATTTATTATTAATACTATTATTTGTAAGACCTATCATTAGATTACTTACACGTCCTATCTTTGGATTCGGTTATAGAAGACCTCCGATGGGACCTCCGCCAATGATGGGACCGCACTTCTATCATGGACCACATATGCATCACCATCCTGTTTTTAGAAGATTCTAAAAAAAGAATGGATTAAATCCATTCTTTTTATTTTTCCCATACTAAAGTAGACTTTTTATATAATAAATCATTTATATCTATATTAATATCATCTACTAATGTAGGTATCGCATTAACTAAAATATTACTTGATCTAACATTAGCCATAAACTTTTTTATTTCTTCTCGGTTACTACTCATGATAGCAGTACAATAATTACTATTATCTAGATTAAAGTTACTATAAAAATAATCATCGTCTTCTTTATCAATTATTTTTACATTTTTCTTCTTTGCTTCTTCAATTAATTGTTTATCAGTTGGTTTATCCACAATTAATTCATAGTTACCAATACCATAGTATTTTTTAGGGACTTCATTATTAATAGTATAGAATTCTTTTTTATCCCCTATAAATAATAATAAATCTAAACTAATAGCTGATTTTAAATCTTCTCTACAAACTACAATACTATTAATTCCTTTTACTTGAGTAATAACTTGATTTATCATTTCTACTAATATATTAACTGTTCCCATATCTCTATATGGTTCAATTATTATAGAATTATTAGTTTGTATTAATAAACTTATTATGGATGCATAATTATATAAAGATATATCATTATGTACTACTACTCCAACTACTCCATATGGCACATAATTATTAGCAACCATACCGAATTCATTTTTAAATGGGGAATCGATTATTCCTCTTTTATTATCCTTATTTAGATCAAATGCTTTTAATAACTTATCAATATCTAAAGAAGTATTATATTCATGTTCAAAGCTTTTTTCTAAAATATCAATGTTATTGTTTAAATGTTCTTTAATAACATCTAATAAATCATTAATATTATATTCTTCATCAAATAATATTCTATTATTTTTCATATTATTAATAATTTTACCTAACATTAAATACTCCTCCCTTTATTAACTATTTCATTTTTACTAAATAATGCTTCTCTTATCTTTTCATCAGTTAATCTAATTGAACCATCATCTGTTATATAAGTATCATTATCAAGTATTTCTTTACATAATTCATTGAATGATTCACTATTACATTTTATTTCAATAGGCTTTACATAGTTTAATTCACCATTGTCTTTTTCTTTAACTGATTCAAACAAGATTTCTTCAAATGCCTCCATTATTTCTTCAGCTTGTTCATTAGATTCATCTTCTAATCTTGGATTTGCTTTTCCAAAATCATAAACTACAATTTCATAATCTTCATCTGCAAAAATAAAGTACCAGTCTTCTCCATGAACGATTCTTATTTCTCGTGGATAAACATCATAGAAGTCTGCTAGAAGACCTGGCTCACGTATAGCATATTCATTACTATCATTAATATACTTCTTATTATCGCTATTAGAATAATAATCAATATCCGTTATCTTTCTTAGCGTTTCATATCTAACATTTGAGCCCGTTTCATATTGTACTCTTCTTTCATCTCTATAAATTGGAACATCCTCAAAGTGTGGATCCATTATTAATGGCTTCGTTTCTGTTTCTGATACAATATATTGCTTTTTGCCATAAGCCCCTGTTGAGTCTCGGTATCCACTATATCCTTTAGGTCCATATGAATCTTTGATGTCTAATGCTGTTTTGAAGCTCTTAGTAACATTAATATCATCACAGCTTTCTCCTACTGTTACTAATCTTATTGTTTGTCTTTCTTGAATCTCTTTAAGTTTATTTAACTGTTCTTCTTTTTCTTTGTCACTCATTTGAGAGTTATTTATTTTATTGGTTTCCTCTTTTATATAAGCATCCACGGCCATTTTTGAAGATTTTATCATATCATCAGCAGAGCACTTAATGGCATATCTTGCAATATCCTGATATAGTTTATAATTATCTCCTTCTTTAACAAGATCAGTTCCTTCCACATTATCCAAGCAAACATGTCCTTCATTAGACCATATCCAAGACTGTGTTAGCATATTTGGAACTCCATCTTTCATTAAATATGTAGTAAAAATACCACCATCTTTTGATTTTGCCGCATGTTCCATGCAGGCTTGACCGGCATTATTATAAACTTGACAACAGTCAGTAAAGCTGGCTTCACCAACAAGCATATTAAATGAATCATCTGCTCTTAATATCTTAGCGATTACTTCATATTTTTCACCAGTATTTGGATCAGTATACTCATAACTAGTATCATGTCTAGGAATAGTTGTAAGGTGTCTATTTCTAGTCTCTTTTAATAATTCTTGATAGAAAGAAAAACCTTTCTGACTGACCTGAGTACTTTTTGCCTCTTTAGCAAATTCTTCATTACCAAATTCAATATCTATATAAGGAACTTCATTTAAACATGAAACCATTTCTTTGTAACTAGGATTTTGATTTCCTCTATATGAATAATATTTTTTAATCGATTCAAATCCATTTTTTACATCTTTTAAATGTCCATAGTTTTCATAGTCTTCCAAAATCTGATCTTGATGTTCTATAAAGAAGTCATAGAATGCAGGATCAAAGCTTAAATTAAGGCCATCAAACATTCGATGAATATTTTCATGGGTATATCTACCCTTTAAAGATTGTTTATTAAGTATTTGGGATTGAAGTGGTTTCTTGTCTATATTCTGCTTTAAATTATAAATTGGAGCATTTACTTTTTTATAAGGAGCCAAAAAGTTAGTTATACTATTTGGATCATCACGATTAACCCACTCTTCATATACGTCATCTGGAATAAAATCGCCTAAATAGTCTTTGTATGGTTCTAGATTTACTCTATTCTTTACTTTATATCCACCATCAACTTTTACATATGGTGATATAAATTTTGTTAATTGTGATCCGACTGCTCCTGTTTGCTTTTTAATTCTACTCATTTGGGTTTCAGTTAAATCGGGTTTTAACCAACTTGAAAGATTATCGGGTATTTCTACTCCATCTCTTAATACATTTTTTTGAATATAAGATTCATCAAAAATATCAGCACAGTCTTTTGGATCCTTATTAAATATCTCTGATAATTCTTTAGAAGTTAAGTCTTTATCATAACTATTGAATATTTTTAATATTTGTCGTTTTCTAGCATCAACCATAGGATCATCCTCAAATAATCCAGCCATTGCTATGACCTCTACTAAGGCTCTTTTTGAATTATCGTCATTACCAAAAACAGGATTTTGAATTAGTTCGTTCCATGTTTTTAGTTTAAATTTTTCACAAAGTCCAAGATCCATTTTTTCGAATGACGCCAAATCAGGGAAAGCTCCAAATCTTGTTTTTGGAAATAGCTCAGCAAACTTATCAACTCTATTATCAGAATACTTTCCTGATGCCACTGGAACCCCATCACGAGCTAAAATACGAACCCCTGATTTATGTGTTGATATGTATTGAAGAATTTCTTTAGCATTACCACTATTTTCAATTCTATTAATCATATCTTCCATAGTAAGATTCTTAATAGTTTTAGAAGCAATATCATATACTTCTTCTAGGGTCTTATCATCTATTGGTCCTATTCTTTTATACTTATTAAGTAATTCATCTAGTGTTCCTTCACTCTTGTGCTTTTTCTCATCAGCTAAAAAGGCTTTATCTGAATCATAATTATAAGAAGAATAAGATGAATCATTAAAATACAAGTATGCTATACTATTACTCATACTTAGGTGACTATAGATATCTTTCATTAAATCGTAATCTAAAAGAAGTTCCTTGTCCTTTACAATTTTCAATACGCTATCTATACTGTACATTTCCATTCCTGACATATTATCTTTTAGTACTTCAAGTCTCTTCCTGTCATCAGTAATACATGGTGTTTTTAAAACATTCATCATAAGATATCCTTTGCTGTCTTCATCAAATATTTGAGAGAAAAAAGGATCTTTTTTTACCTCATCGAGTGTAGTAAAAAATAAATCATTACTCTGAATTGTACTAAATGCTCGGTCTATACAATTCGAACCGATTCGCTTTTGGGAAAAAAATTCATCGTTTGATAATTCCTTTATTGTATCAAATACGTGATTAACCTCTTCTTTAGAATTAGCTTTAATTTCGTAAAAAATAGCTGATACTACATAGTTTGGTATGAAATCCACATTTTTTTCTTTACAAAAAGAGACCATTCTTTTGATTAGCTCTACTCTCTTATCAAAGTTATTAATGGAATGTATTAATGTAAGAAACGCCTCACCATTAGATTTATCTTTTGTTTGTTCTATATAATACATTACACAATCAATTTTAACGTCATCGTCTATTATAGACTTAGAAAGATTGCCCCAATTAAATATCCCAATAGGATGTCTGCGATAATCATATTGTTCGTCAATCCAGCTATCTGCCTCATCTTTATAGATTATTTCTTTTAATAATTCTCCAGCCTTTACAGAGTCTTCTTCTTTAATGTTTAAATCAATCTCATCACGTAAAGTATTTCTAATCATCTCATTAACTAAATCGTCATTTATGTATAAAAAGTCTCTTATAATTTCGAGAGCTCTTATACCATCTAAAAAATAGCCTTCATTCAACATAGTAAAATAGTTTTCAACCCAATGAAGAAGATGATCTCTATCTACATACTTTTGCAAGAATTGAACTGCATTCTTATTTTCATCCAATAATCTTGCCTTAACAGAGCCATTAAACCCAGAAAGAATAGTATTAAGACTATCTAATAATTCAGTATCAGTTATATTATCTAGGTTTAAGTCAAAAAGATGGATATCATTAACCTTGTTAATTATCTCTTGTAAAAGCATTTCTTTACCGTTATACCATGAAATAAATTCTCTAAGAATCTCTTCATCTCTCATAGGAATCACCTCTTACTATACTAAGTTAATTATATCATATAAAAAACTAACAATTATTTAATTGTTAGTCTTTTACTTTATTTTTTCTTTTCTTCAATAAACTTCTTAATATTAGAAATGTTAGATACTACATTTACTTTTCCTTTTTTAACTTCTACTAAAGTAGGAGCTTGTTTAACACCGAATGCTTTAGTTAATTCAACTTCGTCTTCAGCATCTACAAATGTATATTTGATCTTTGCTTTGTCTAAAGCTTGTTTAGCAAGAACACAGTTAGGACAAGTCTTTGTTCCAAATAATAAAATTCCATCTTTTACATCTTTCTTATCATTGCAATGACAGTCATCTCCACACTGGCAATCATCTCCGCAAGTGCAATCATCACCACAATCACAAGTCTTCTTGTCTGTGCAAGAATCTTTCTTTGGTTTCTTTGAATCCTTGCAGCATCCTTTTACATCGTATTCTTTTCTCATTTCAAATTCTTTTAGTTTACCATCATTCCAGTTTTTAACTGGCCTATAGTATCCAGTAATACGGCTATATACTTCTGTTTCTTCTCCGCAATCTGGACAAGTCCATACTTCACCTGTAATATATCCATGTTTCTTACATACTGAATATGTAGGGCTGATTGTATAGTATGGTAGTTTATAATTCTCAGCAATCTTTCTAACAAGATTTGCAGCAGCTTTCCAATCTTCTAATCTTTCACCCATAAAGGCATGGAATACTGTACCACTTGTATATAGAGTTTGTAATTCATCTTGAATATCAAGTGCTGTAAATATATCATCTGTATAACCAACTGGTAAGTGAGAACTATTAGTATAATATGGAGTCTCATCATCAGAAGCAGTAATTATATCAGGATATAATTGTTTATCTTTCTTAGCCATTCTATAAGCTGTAGATTCGGCAGGAGTAGCTTCTAAGTTATATAAGTCACCATACTCTTCTTGGTAATCAGATAATTTTTCTCTCATG
>JAEEGL016213573.1_pt1 | contig 30058 bp, 29 predicted proteins | sample 9134231 | NCBI WGS metagenome assembly JAEEGL01 (sample SAMN16246548, study PRJNA631951) | gut metagenome | biome: gut microbiome; feature: rumen; material: fiber-attached | host: Bos | place: Iran: Karaj | collected 2018-10 | reverse complement strand
TAAAGAATCTAAGTATTCTTCATCTTTTAATAAATCAAATACATCTTCTTCTGTATTATTAGTATTATCTGCGATAAGTTTTGCAACATATCTCATATTGTTTCCTTCTATAAATGTAAGTTTAACTGTTTCATCTAATATTTTACCTTGACTTAAAACATCAATTATTTGATCTAAAGTCATATTTTTACTTAGTTCATATTTACCTGCTTGAAGTTGTTTATTACCACCTTTAAGTTTCATATAAATCTTAAATGCATCTGCATTTCTAATTACTTTTTCATTTTCAAGTTGTTCTGCAATCTTAATTACTCCAGAACCACTTTCAATTATTACTGTAACTTTTTCTTCATTTTCTTGAACAGGTTTTGTATTTGTTTTATACCAAATAAAAGCTCCTGCAACTCCTACTACAACAATAAGAACTAATACAATAAATATAATTCCTACAATTGAAAATCCACTATCTGCTCTTTTTCCTCTCTTCATCCGTATCTCCTTTTATTTTTATTCTAGTATATCTGAAACAGATTTTACTTTTTGTTCTTTTTCTAAGAATGTATCTAAGTTTTCATTTGTTACTATCAAACAAATACCTGAATCATTTAAATATGCTTTTAATTCTTTTAAGAATTTATAATAATTATCAAAACTCTTTAATCTTGTTAAAGTTACTCTTACTCCAATTTCACTTCCAGGATTATCAGCAATTAATCTTTCAGCTTTTGCAACAATGTCTTTAATTCTTTGTTGTCTTAAACTATATGTTTCAATTGCATCTGACCATACACTATAACTATCATTATTAATATCTAGTATTTTAGCATTTTCAACATTAAATCCAGAAAAGTCCATAGCACCTAAGCTTTTCCTTTGTGAATTAACATTGATTATCTTATTTTTCTTTACATATCCCCAAGCATAATCACTTGTTTTAATCTTATACCAATTTTTATCAGAACTATCTACTATTGTAACAGTTGAACCTCTATCAACTTTTGCTACAACCTTAGAGAAGAATTTCTTCTCTTGTCTTACATTTAGTTTATAGTTTGCAACTCCAACTATTTTTTCTCTTGAAAGTCTATCAATATTTAATCTATTTACATCTGATAAATACTCAACATCAATATTATATACTCCTGCAAAATCAGTAATTGGAAAATAATAAACTCCATCTACATTTTTAAGTTTTCCTTTTATTGGTCTTTCTTCACCATTAATATGTATTACACTTTCGCCTTCTTTAATATCGACAACTCTAGTTTGTACTACTGAAATAAATCTTTTTACTCCTGCTTCATCTTCATAATAAAGTTCATCATCAAAGTATTTTTTTATATCTTCTTCTGATAAATAAACTATATTGTCTTCTATAATTGGTTTATGAGCAAGACTAACACCTACTTCATTATGTATGCATACTACTAAATCTCTATTATCATCTTTTCTAAAAAGAATAGCTATTTTGAAAACGTTGTAAACCACGAAAACCAGTAATGCTACAATAATAATCTTCTTTAATAGACTATCTCTCTTAAATCTTAATTTTTTCATAAAAAATAACCTCTTAAACGAATAAATCGTAAAAATATTTCTTCTTCTTTATATCATAAATCGATTTTTTTATAAATAGTAAACTAAAAAAATAATAATATTTTTTGAAAAAGCTTTATTTTTACGGCTTTTTATGCTATAATAAGGTTGTGTGAATATTTTATGTAAATTAGATTTTATACATATATATAGGAGGAAAAAATGAAATATATTGTTTTAATATTATTTATTGCTTTTGTAGTATTAGTCTTATACAAATCAATAAAAGTTGTTAGACAATCAGAAGTGTATATAATTGAAAGATTAGGTAAATTCCACAAAGCTGCTGACGCAGGTTTGACAATTATTGTGCCATTTATCGATACAGTAAGATCAATCGTATCTTTAAAGCAACAAACTATGGATATACCACCACAAGAAGTTATCACATCTGATAACGTTACAATAACTATAGATACTGTTGTATTCTACAAAGTCGTTGATCCAGCAAAAGCTGTATATGAAATTCAATCACTTAAAAAAGGTATTCAATATCTTTCAATAACAACTATTCGTGATATCGTTGGTAAGATGGAACTTGATGAAACATTTTCTTCAAGAGATTCTATTAACACTAAATTAAAAGATATACTAGACGAAGCAACTGATCAATGGGGTTGTAAAGTTGACAGAGTTGAAATTAAAGATATAACTCCTCCACCAGATATTAAAGACGCAATGGAGAAACAAATGAACGCTGAGCGTAATAAGAGAGCTTTAATATTACAGGCTGAAGGTGAAAGACAATCTGCAATTACTTTAGCTGAAGGTCGCAAAGAAGCTGCTATATTAGATGCTGAAGCTGATAGAGAATCTAAGATAAGAAGAGCTACTGGTGAAGCTGATGCTATAAAACAAGTAGCTGCTGCAAAAGCTAAAGAAATTCAAATGGTTTATGATGCTATCAAAGAAGCTGACCCAGATGAAAAACTTGTACAATTAAAATCTTTAGAAGCATTAGAAGAAGTTGCTAAAGGTGATGCAAATAAAATATTTATTCCATTCGAAGCGACATCTACTTTAGCAGGACTTGGAGCTATGAAAGAAGCTTTAGTTGATGGTAAAGGTAAAAGAGGAAGACCTAAAAAAGAAGATAAAGATAAAGCTTCTACAAATAATGTAGAAAAATTAGCTAATATTGAAATGGCAGAAAATAATGATAACAATGCAAATCAATAAATCAAGAAAAAAGACTTAAGAGATTAATCTCTTAAGTCTTTTTCTTTTTGTTTTTTATTCTTTCTTTTTATTCCAGCCTTCTTTTACAACTTGTCTTTGACGAGCAATAGCTAAACTATCTTTTGCTACATCTTCTGTTATAGTAGATCCTGCTGCAACTAATGTATTATCACCAATATTAACTGGAGCTACAAAGTTTGAGTTTGATCCTACAAAGCAATCATCACCTATTACAGTTTTATGTTTGTTTACACCATCATAATTACATGTAATAGATCCACAACCAATATTTACTCCTGTTCCTATCTCACAATCTCCCATATAAGAAAGATGTGGTACTTTACTTCCCTTTTTAATATTAGCTTTTTTAATTTCAACACAGTTTCCAATTTTTACTTTATCTGCTAAGTTACATTTTTCTCTAATATAAGCATTTGGTCCAAGCTCACAGTCTTCTCCAATTACAACATCAGATTTAATTGTAGTATTTGGATGGATTACTGTATCTTTTCCAATTTTTACATCATCATAAATATATGTTGTTGCAGAATCTTCAATTGTTACACCATTTAACATATGATATTTATTATTTCTCATTTGTAAAACTTTGCTTAATAATTCTAGTTGAATTCTATCATTTACCCCTAAGATTTCAGTATTATCTGCAATTATCATTGCACCAACTTTTTTACCTGAATCTTTTAGTTCTTTTATAACGTCTGTTAAATATAATTCTCCACCCTCATGTGGCTTTATTTCTTTTATAGCCTCACATAAAGCTTGAATATCAAAACAATAAATACCAGAATTGATTTCTCTTATTGCTTTTTGTTCACCTGTGCAATCTCTTTCTTCTACTATTTCAACTATTTGTCCTATTTCATCTCTTACAACTCTTCCATAACCTGTTGGGTTATCTAGGTAAGCTGTAATAAATGTAACAGCTTCTCTTTCATTTCTATTTCTATCTATAAGGTCTTCTACTGTTTCTTTTCTTATTATTGGAACATCTCCATATAATACAACAACTTGTCCATCTTTTGTTTCTAATGCGGGTAGTGTTCTTAAAAGTGCATCACCTGTTCCCTTTTGTTCTTCTTGAAGTACATATCTAGATCTTTCTTTTAATACTTCCATTACTTGTTCTTTTTGTTCTCCAACTACTGTTAAAATTTCATCAGAATCAATTTTTTCTGCTATTTCAACAACTCTTGAAACTAATTCTTTTCCCATTAATTTGTGAACTAATTTAGTTTTCTTTGAGTTCATAGTCTTGCTGTCTCTTGCTGCCATAACTATAGTAATTTTATCCTTCTTCATCTATTTTGTATCTCCTCTCTTTTTCTTAAAAGTTAGCTAAATAATATCACAGTCAAAATAAAAATACAAACATAAGAAAAAAGCAATAATTTTTATTGCTTTTTCTTTTTTAAATCTGTCGCTCTAGAGACTATATTATAACCATATTTTTCTTTTAACTTATCTAAAGCATCATCTAATTTTCTATCTTTTTTATCTTCATTATTATCAAAAAATGATAATTGAAGTTCTTCTTTTTCGACTAATCCTTCTACTCTTACACCTACTAATCTAATAGGCTCTCCTTTATACATTTCATCTAATAATTCTTTAGCACCATTTATAATATCTTGTGTTGAATCAGTTCTTCCTGGAAGCTTTTTTTGATGAGAAGAATTTACAAAATCCTTAGATTTAAATCTTACACTTACAACTGTTGCTAACATATTTTCTTTTCTAAGTCTCCAAGCTACCTTTTGTGCAATTTCAACTATCTTTTCTTCAATATCTTCTTTATTTACATAGTCAAACGGAAGTGTTTCTTCATTTCCAATTCCTTTTGGTCTTTCTGGTGTAAAATTTACTTCTTCTCTACTATCACCATTACTATATGACCAAATAGTATAACCAAATTTACCGAATTCTTTAAATAACCTTTGTTTATCACAATTAGCCAAATCTCCTACAGTCTTTATCCCCATCTTATTAAGTTTTGGTACTGATTTTTTACCAACTAAGAACATCTCAGAGACGTCTAAAGGCCATAATTTTTCTTTTATTTCTGATTTGAATAATGTATGTAGTTTATCTGGTTTTTCGAAATCTGAGGCAATTTTGGCCAAAATTTTATCATCTGAAACTCCTACATTGACAGTAAAGCCAAATTCGTTTTTTATTCTTTCTTTTATCTTTAAACCAACTTTAATAATATCTTCATTTGGTGAAATATAACCTGTCATATCCAAAAAGCACTCATCTATCGAAAATCTTTCTACTTTTGGAGTATATTCTAAAAACAGCTTATAAAGTTTATTTGAATATTCTCTATATACATCAAATTCACCTGGTACTACGACTACACTTGGGCATTTTCTTCTTGCTTGATATATTGGTTCAGCTGTCTTTATCCCAAATTTTTTTGCTACATTACTTTTAGCAACAACAATTCCATGACGAGATGCTTCATCTCCTCCAATTACTGAAGGAATAAGCCTTAAATCCTGGGTTTTTCCTTGCTCTAATCTATGAACAGCAGTCCATGAAAGGAATGCGTTATTTACATCAATATGTAAAATTCTTTTTTCCATTTATCTTTTTTCCTCTTCACATTTTCGATTATAGAACATAAGTTTGTTGTTGTCAAATGGAAAATTTGTCAAATTCCTTGATATTTTAAGGGTTTTATGTTATAATAATATTGTCGTTTAAATAAGTTTAAATTATAAAAATCAAACATATATTATAAAGGGGGTAATTATAGTGAGATTTTTTGCAGTAGATAGAACAGAAGGAGACTACACAATATTAGAGAATCCTTACACTCAAAAGACTCATAAAGTTAGAACCAGTTCTTTACCTCCATTCATTTCAGATGGAGACATTGTTAGAAAAGCTGGATTTCATTATGAATTTGATTTACAAAAGACAAACGAAATGAAGAATAAAATTAAAACTCAAATGAACGAATTGTTTGAACAATAAAAAACTACTTCTTTTAAAGAAGTAGTTTTTTATTTTATATATCATATAAATAAGTTGCTTCTAAATCTGCTTCATGAAGTAATAGTGCTAATGGATATTTTTTATAAGCTAAGCCTATTGTATTATAGTTTTCTTTTGGTTCTGTAAAGCCCATATGCCATCTTATGGCATATTTTTCTTCTGAAGTTAATTTAATATATTCAGTGATCATCATTACAGATTTTTCACCATGTCCATATGGTATTGTATCATCAACTGTATAATATGGGACTTTTTCCCATACCCCATCAGCATTTTTTGCATTTCTATAATCAATCTTATAATAATTTGCTTTACATATATCATGTAATAATGTAACTAATATTACTGTTGCAGGATCTGCATCAATATCTAAAATACAATTTTCCACTTTATGTTTTAATATTTCATATACCTTCATACTATGTTCTAGTAATCCTGATTCATAGTTTCCATGAAATCTTGTACTTGCTGGAGCTTTAAAAAAGTCTGTTTTTTCTTCCATAAATGTTATTAAGTCTTCTATTCCTTCTCTATTTGTTGATCTTAGTAGCTTTAAAAATTCTTCCTTCATTTTGTTTTCCTTTCTTAGTTACTTGTAGTATTTTGCTTTTCTTCTGGATTAGAAGCATCTTTAGTTTCAGCTTCACTTGCAGCTTGTGCATCAGAAGATGTATTATTTGGCGCTGCTTCAGGATTTATTTCATCACCTACAATTGTTTGAACTTCTTTTAATTCTTTTTTCAAAGTATTATATAAAGTAGAACCTATTGATGTATCACCTGCTTCATATTTAGCAATTTCTGCTTCAATATCCATTAATTTAAATTTATGTGGTGATCTTAAATTTGAACCATTCCAATAGTTTTTCATATATATAGGAGTATATGTCACATAATCTATATGAAGTTTTCCTGTATCTCCTTTTTTAGTAACTTTTAAATCTAGAATAACTGATTGTCTAGAATTTGCATGTTCTTGTCCTGAACAGAAATTACCTAATGAGTAAATTATAAATCCTTCTTTTTTAGTTCCATCTGGAAGAGTTATTTCTCTTTTTTCCATTGGTTCTAAGCAGTGTGTATGACTACCTAATATTAAATCTGCACCATTTTCAAAAAGATAATCTGCTAATTCTTTTTGTTCTTCATTTGCAGTTAGTCTATATTCTTCGCCCCAATGCATAGTAACTGAGATGATGTCACAGTTTTCATTCTTTAGTCTTTCTAAGTCATCTTTCATTTTCTCTTTATCTATCATTGAAATAGACCATTTTTTATCTTGAGGAACTGGAATTCCATTTGTTCCATATGTGTATTGAACAAATCCAATTTTTAGTCCATTGACTTCTTTAATAAATAACTTTTGAGAATCTTCTTCAGTAGCATATGTACCAAAATGTTCTATTCCTGCTTTATCTAGTTCAGCTAAGGTATTTACAATACCATTCCAACCTTTATCTAAACAGTGATTATTTCCAGTAGCTAAAATATCATATCCGAAGTTCTTTTAAATCTGTTGCTAAATGCTCTGGTGCATTAAATAGTGGATAATTAGAATAACCTGCAGCTTTTCCTGCAAAGTTTGACTCTAATGTTCCTATTGCTATATCTGCTGTATCAAAGTATTTTTTTACATCTTCAAAAACATATGAGAAATCATAATCACCTGTTTTACTATCATATGCATCATAATAATTTGTATTATGTGTTAATACATCTCCTGTTACAGTCATTCTTACAGACTTATCTGGAATAACTTCTTTTTCTTGTTTTACCTCTTCTGTTCTATCTGCTTTACTACTTCCAGAAATCTTATTAAATAAGAATATTACTGCTAAGAATATAAGAAAAATAACAATTACTGAAGTCGTAAAACGTCTTTTATTAACGATTCTTTTGGCCATTTTTATCCTCCCAATAATAGTTTCAAAGAAATAAAAATCCAAAATGAAAAACATTTTGGATTTATCTTTATAAGCTGTTAAAAGCTTCTAATATCTTTTCTGAGTCAGGATGTTCTTCATAATTAATTAATACTAATCCTTTATTATATTTTACATTTATCTCTAAATTATTCATAAGTGGCATAACTACTTTTCCTTTTTCTTGTGCCATCTTAATGTTTGTAACTGTTAATTCATCAGTATTATTCAAATCATATTCATATACTTGTATAACTTTTTCAGAAATCATATAAGTATATCCTCTACTAGCACCTATTTCCTTACTTTCTTTATTTTCAGTTTCCATGCTAATAGTAATTCCACTTTCTTCTAATTTCTTCTTAAAATCTTCTATAGTTACTTTTTCATTTAGAAGTTCTTTTACTTCTTCTTTATTTTCATTTACTTTATGTTCTTTATTATAAAAATATATACTAGCAATAGATGCAAGTATTATTATAGCTATCAAAATAATTGTAATAATTCTACTTTTTTTCATATAGTTTATCTCCTAGCGGTATTATATATTCTGCCTCACTCAAATTCAAGATATAAAAGTAAAATGTAATAAAAAAAGTAAGCTCTTATGCTTACTTTTTTTATTAATAACTAGCAAAAAAATTATCCATCTTTGTCTCTAGTTCTTCTATTTCATCAGCCCATTCAATATTAACTAGTTTATTTTTATAGAACAATAAATGGTAATTTTGTTCTTCATCATTATTTCCTTTATATGTAACTATTATTTCATCAAATTCTGGAAAAACTTTACATTCATGAAGATCACTTTTTTTATAAACAAACAAATCTAGTTTTTCTGTACTTTGATATAATTCATCATAGTGATCTTTAAACCATTGTTTTTCTGCCTTTTCATCTTCATCAGTCATTGCGTTATACTCTTTTAAAAATATGTTTTTAGCAGCATCTCTATAACTTGCATAATCTGTTACCACATCAAAGTCTACAGTTTCCCCTGGTGAGCGATAATATTTATATGCTTTAAAATCAGTAACTTCTAACAAGTATTCTAAACATTCTTCATCACTGCCATCTAATATACTAGCAAGTTCCTCTGCTATTATTTCTGGAGTACGCTCTTTGTTCTTTTTTACATTTTCTTTCTTTTCTTTCTTCTCTTCTTTTTCTTCCTCTTCAATATCTTCATTATCTATTTTATTTTTAGTTTCATTTTTATCTGCCTTTTCTGAAACTTTTTTTGATGAAGAAGTTTCATTCTCTTTACTATTATGTACATATATTATACTTATTGAAAGGCCTATAACAGCCAATACTAAAATTGTTATTATAATTGCAATAATTGCACTACTTTTTTTCATATTCTTATCCTCCCAAGCTAACATTATTATATATGCAAAAATAATGTAAAACAAGTGAATATAAAACAAAAAAGAGTAAGCAATTGTGCTTACTCTTCTTATTTTTTCTTTTATTCTTCTGCAAACATTGAAACATAGCTTGAAGGAATAACAACAACTAATTTTCCATCATTTAGGAAAAATGTCCATTCTTGTTCTTCTTCATCTTCATCTTCTAAAGTAACACTTACTTCTTTGAACATTGGAAGTATTTCACTTGTCTTAGTACTTCCAACTTCAGTGACTACTAAAGATGAACCAATATATGATGAATACATTGCAGTCATTTCATCAACATCATCTTTTGCATCATCAATATCATCATCTGTTACTTTTTTTAGATATTTTTCAAAAGCTGAAGCTGTTAAGTCTTCTTCAGCATCATCTAATAAATTCATTGCAGCAAATGCTTCATAGTCAGTATTGTCTTTTAAGAATTTTTCTATTTTACTTTCTGATTCTAAAGCTTTACCAAAATCTTTAGCAAGTGTATCTATATCAGATCCTTTGCTATCTTTTTTCTCTTTCTTTTCAGCGTTAGGATCTTCATCTTCACCATCAGGCTCTTCTTCGCCTGGTTCTACTTGTTCTGTTTCATTTTTACTCTTTTTGTTATCATCATCATCTTTATTTTTATCAATAAAGTAGAATGCTGTTAATCCACCAAGAGCTGCTACAAGAACGATTATTATAATTATTAATGCAACTGTACTTTTTTTCATATTTTCTCCTTAATCATTTAAAACTAAATATTATTCTTCTACTGTGTCACCTGATTGCATTGAAGAAAATGCTTCAAGTAAAGCTACTGTATCTGTTGGTAAGAATGTAACCATTTTCTTATTGTAGAAGAATATTGTTACTTTAAAATCTTCTCCATCTTTTTCATATGTTACATCCATTCTTTTGAACATTGGTAATAACTTATTATCTTCTAATTTACCTATTTCTTTTGCTTTTAATTTAGCTCCTACAAAATCTTTGTATGAATCTTCATCTGATTCATCAAATGATTTTTGCATATTTTCTTTAGCTTCTTTTTCTTCATCTTTGCTTATTTCTTTATAAGCATTTTTAAAATCTTCTTCTGAAGGAACACTATCTCCAGATATCTTATCCATTGCAGCTACAGCTTTGAAGTCTGTATTCTTCATCATAAATTTTTCTAAAGATTCTGAACTTTCAAAAGCTTTTCCTAAATCTTTAGCTATTTTTTTAGGATTCTTTGCACCTGTGCCTAATACTACAGCAAGTACTATACAAACTACTAGTACAACTGCTACGCAAGCAATTATTATACCTTTCTTTTTCATATTTTCCTCTCCTTTATTACAATAAATTTTAAGTAAGTTTATTATATATAATAAAGGCTTTCTTGTAAACTAAAAAAAGTAAAAAATAAAAAAAGAATAGCTAATTGCTATTCTTTTTAGTGGTGGCTCGAAGTGGAATCGAACCACTGACACGGGGATTTTCAGTCCCCTGCTCTACCAACTGAGCTATCGAGCCAAAATAAAAACTATCTAGTGACTAGATAGTTTCTGGCGACCCGGAACGGGCTCGAACCGTCGACCTCTAGCGTGACAGGCTAGCGTTCTAACCAACTGAACTACCGGGCCATAAAATGGTGGTCGCTATAGGGCTCGAACCTATGACCTCCTGCTTGTAAGGCAGATGCTCTCCCAGCTGAGCTAAGCGACCATTTTACTTGTCAGAACTGGCTGACAAGTAGTAGTATACTAGATTTTAAAGGCGTTGTCAACATTTTTTCTTTATTTTTTTAAAATTTCTATTGCCTTTTGTATTTGATTGTCCTCTTCTTTATTTGTTCCATCATAGTCTTCATCTAATTGAATTTCTACATCTGGAGTGATTCCAATCTTATTAATTTTGTTTTCTTTTGGTGTAAAATATTCTTCAGTTGTAACTTTTAATACTCCACCACCAGCATTTAATTCTGAGTTTAATATTATAGTTTGTATTACACCTTTTCCATATGTTTGTGTTCCAACTATAGTAGCTAATCCATAATCTTTAAATATTCCAGTAAGTATTTCTGAAGCACTTGCTGTATATCCATTTACTAATATAACTGTAGGTATTTTTATTTGAGGATCACTTAAAGCTGTCTTTTCACTTCTATATCCATTTTTATCTTCTTGTATTAATAAAACTTTGTCTTTTTCTGCAAAAAGATCTGCTATTTTTAGTGCTGCATCCACATATCCACCAGTATTATCTCTTAAATCTATTATTAATCCTTTTGGATTATGTTTCTTTATATCATCTAATGCTTCTTTAAATTCACTATAGCTTTCTTGAGTAAATGAATCAAAATCAATATACCCTATATCTCCACTTAACATTTCATGTTTTATTTCGTAAGATTTTATTCTTGCTCTTTTTATACTAAATTCTAAAGTTTGGTCTCCTCTTAAAACTTTTATTTTAACAGTAGAACCTTCTATACCTCTTACCTTTGAAGAAACATATGAAGCACCTTTTCCAGATACATCTTCTAAATCTACTTCGATAATAACATCTCCTGCTTTTAATCCTGCAAGTGCAGCTGGAGAATCATCTGATGTTGGTCCTAAGATTACAGCATCACTTGATGTTCTCTTTTCTCCAATATAAACACCAATACCAACAAAATCAGATAAAGCCTCATCTAATTCTTTCCATTCTTTTGCTGTTAAATATTCTGTATATGGATCTCCATAAGCTTCAACATATCCTTTAATAGCTCCCTCCATTAATTCTTCTTCAGATGGAGTATCACCTCTAAATCTTCCGTCCATTACTGTTGAAACTCTATTTAACGCATCCTCAATAGTTTTAGATGATTCTTTAGATACAATTAAAGCACCTTTATCATTTAAATATTTACCATAAAATATGATTGTAGCACAAAACGTAATTAAGACTGCAATTACAACAATAATTGCAGTTTTAATTCTTGAAACTGATTTAAATTCTTCGAATTTTGTCATTATTTCTTGTGCATTTTCTTTGTTTTGTTCTTCTATTTTTTCTTCATCATATGACATTTTAAAACTCATTAGTATTTATCCCTTCAATTTTTATAGATAATTTAGAGGATTAACTCTATTTGCATATCCTCCTGGTGCAACTCTAACTTCAAAATGAAGGTGTGGTCCTGTTGAATTACCTGTTGAACCAACTCTCATTAATTGTTGACCTTGTGATACATTTTGTCCTTCAGATACACATATTGATCCCGCTTGACCATGTGCATAAAGTGTATATGTTCCATCATGATGGTTGATTAATACATAATTTCCATAACTATATGATAAGCTTTGAGTAAGAACTACAGTACCTGCTTTAACAGCATAAACTGGTTGTCCACTTATTCCAGCAACACCAAAATCTATTGCTCCATGATATGCACCTGATGAATAATATAGACCTGTTGTAACTTTTGCATATGCTGATGGAACTGGCCAAATATAACCACCTTTAGGAACAGTTGGTGTACTTCCACCACCATTATTTCTTGCAGCAGCAGCTTCAGCAGCTTGTGCTCTCTTAATAGCAGCTTGGATAGCAGCATCTTGTTGACGCATCTCATCAATTCTTCCTTGTAATTCTTTATCTTCAGCTGATAGATTTGCTACTTTTGAAGATTTTTCTGACTTTAATGTAGCTAATGATTGTTTCTTTATTTGTTCACTATTTTTTGCAGCTTCTAAAGTCTTTTTAGCATCTTCTAGAGCTATCTTATCCTCTTCTATTTCTTTTTTAGTTTGTTTAATTGTTTCTATTAATTCTGAATCATATTCATTTATTTGTTCAATTAAATAATAGTTAGATAAGAATTCTGTGATACTACCCGAAGTTAAAAGAACATCTAAATAAGAAGTATCACCAGCCTTGTATGAAGCAACTAATCTTTTCTCAAGCATAGCTTCTTTATCTTCTAATTCCTTTTGTGTTTTTTCTAACTTGATAGTAGTTTCATCTATTAACTTTGTTTTCTCTTCAATTTCAATCGTTAGATTATCAATTTCAGATTGAGCAGTATTAATTTTATTATTTAAGTCATCAACTTCTTTTTGAATAGTACTCATCTGACTTCTAATCTTTGATTGTTCTTCTTTTGCTGCATTAATTTCACTTTGTTTTTGTTTTTGTTGTTCCTTCAGTTCACTAGATGTTGCAGCTAAAACAATATTTCCTATCATAATTAGAATAACGATTATACTTAGTATGCTTAGAATAATCTTTCTTCTGTTTTTTACCATATTTCCTCCTTTAGCCTCCTTTAATTACTTTCACTTGTAGTAGGCGTTTGAGATGTAATATAAGGCATTGGGTTAGTATATTGACCATTTACTCTTACCTCAAAGTGAGCATGAGGTCCTGTTGAATAACCTGTACTACCTACCTTTAATACTTCATCTCCTCTAGAGACTTGTTGCCCAACTTCAACTAATATTTGTGATCCGTGGGCATATAATGTGGAGATTCCTCCACCATGATTTATCATGACCATATTACCATATGCTGAATTGTATTGTGCCTTAACAACGATTCCGTCATTTGCAGCTATAAATGATGCTCCCATTGGTGCTGATATATCAACACCAGTATGAAGTTTATATACACCGGTTATAGGATGTGTTCTCATTCCATATGGAGAAGATATTCTTGTATAACCCGGAACAGGCCAAGCCATTTCTCCACCAACATATCCATACCAGTAGTAGTTTCTTGATGCTTCTAAAATCTCTGCTTCAACTTGTTTAATTGAAGACTGCATTTCAGTTATTTGATTTACATAGCCAGCTTCTTCTTGAGAAAGTTGAGATATGTAGCTACTTTTTATTACTTTCATGTTTTCTAGTGCTACTGCTTTCTTTTCACTTTCTTCAGAAGTTTCTGCTAATTGTTTTTGTTGCTTTTTAAGTTGCAATCTTGCTTCTTCTAATTCTCTTTTCTTTGTACTCATATCTTCTAACATTGAGTTATCTGATTCAACCATTTGTTCAATTAAATAATAATTAGAAATAAATTCTGTAAGAGAATTTGATTGTAGCAATACATCTAAGTAAGATGTTTCACCAGCTTTAAATGAAGCAACTAGTCTTTCTTCCAAATTTTTCTTTTGTGAATTATATTTTTCAGTTGCAGCATCTAATTCATCTTGAGTTTTCTTTATATTTTCTTGCAACTCTTTATTTTGACCTTTTAATAATTGAACTTCTAATTCTTGAGATGTAATCTCTTCATTCAAAGCTGTAATTTCATTAGCAAGATCTGACATATCAGATTGGATTAGTTCAACTTGAGCTGTCGAAGCTTCCATCTGACTTTGTAAGTTTGCTTGTTGTTCCCTTAAATCAGAAACATAATCACAGAAGGTCTTAACTGATAAAACAAATAGTACTAGAAAAAAGACAAAAGCGATAATAAAAGCTTTGTATACTTTTTTCATTAATAATTGCTCCTATATTTAGTTTTAAACCTCTAAGTACTTTCTCATAGAAATTGAACTTCCGACAATACCAATTCCAATTCCTAGTCCAAAGTAAACTATAAGTATTGTTTTATATAAATCATTAAATGATAATAATGATACACTAATATGTGCTTGTGCCATTGATTGAATAATCTTTTGAATAATTACTGTATATCCACCATATATAACAAGTATTGTAAATATAGCAGATAAAATACCAATTATAATACCTTCAACAATGAATGGCCAACGAATAAATGAGTTCGTAGCACCAACATATTTCATAATTGATATTTCTTTTCTTCTTGCATGAACTGTAAGTTTAATTGTGTTTGAAATAATGAATACTGAAATAGCAACAAGTAATATTAGAAGTACACCAGTTATAATCTTAACACCATTTGCTATATTTATAAGTGCATTTATTGTCTTATCACTACTTCTTATTTCATCAATATAATCTTTATTATTTATCTTTATTTGTTTAATTTGTTCTTGAACTTCAGCACTTTTTTCTAGATTAGTAAGTTTAACAATAATTGAATCTGGGAATATATCAACACCATATCCATCTATTACATCTGCATGATCTTTAAATTTAGCTTTCATTTGATCAAATGCATCTTGTTTTGTAAAGATTTCTGTTGTAGCAACACCATCAATGTTACTTATCATTCCTTTAATTTCTTCAACTTCTTCCATGTTTGCATCTTTTATTATGAAGACTTGCATTCCTTGATCTTCTTCAATTGTTTTCATTATATAATTTACATTTTGACCTATTATGAAGAATATACCAAACATTAACATTGTTGCCATCATAATAACCAAAGATGAAATTGTTGATTTTTTATTTTTAAATAAATTTCTAATTCCTTCACCAATATGATAAGTTAAAATATTATATCTCACTTTATTTACCCTTTATCTTTCTTAAAATTTAAGCATTTGTTTCGACATCCCCATAGCCGCCAACTTCGTCTCTTATAATATTTCCTTTGTGCATATGAATAACTCTCTTATTCATTTCATCAACGATGTTCTTAGCATGTGTTGCCATAACAACTGTTGTTCCTCTTAAGTTAATATCATTTAAAAGGTTCATAATTTCCCAAGCTGTATCTGGGTCTAAGTTTCCAGTAGGCTCGTCTGCTATTATCATAGATGGGTTATTAACTAATGCTCTAGCTAATGCAACTCTTTGTTGCTCACCACCTGAAAGCTCATCTGGATACATTTTAGCTTTTGCTGAAAGTCCAACCAATGAAAGTACCATTGGAACTTGACGTCTTATATGTCTTGGTGTTGCTTTAACTATATACATAGCAAATGCAACATTTTCATAAACAGTTTTATCTGGTAATAAACGGAAATCTTGGAATACAACTCCCATACTTCTACGAAGAAATGGAATCTTATTTGGTTTTAAATAAGTAGTATCCTTTCCATTTATTATAATATTTCCTCTAGTAGGTTCTTCTTCTTTTAGTATTAGTTTTATTAATGTAGATTTACCAGAACCTGATGAACCTACAAGGAAAACAAACTCTCCTTTATCTATCTTAAAGTTAGCATTATGAACAGCTTCAGTACCTGTTTCATAAACTTTACTTACATTCCTAAACTCAATCATTTAACATTCTCCTTTGGGCGAAATTTTTGATTATACTATTGGTATTTTACTATATTATCATACCAATAATAACTTTTTTAATCAATACTTATAAAGCAAGTTCTAATTACATTTTAATAACATTTTTAAAATAATAAAGGTTTCAAAAGCAGCAAAAAAAGAGAAATTTGTAAATTACCAATTTCTCTTTTCTTTATTTTTCTTAGTTTATCTGTATTTCGCTTCATTATAATACTGTAGATAAAATTCATAAAGTTCATTATCAAAACATACAAGATAAATATTTTCTATTTTTAAATCTCTTCTTCTTGCTTGTGCAATAGCAAAATCAACTGCAATTTTTCCACCAATTTCTAATGGACATCCATAAGCACCCATTCCAAGACATGGGAATGCAATTCTTTGACAATCAAAATCTTCTGCTAAACAAATACTAGATTCGTAGCATTTTTTTAGTAGTTCTTCTCTATTTTTTTCACTAGCATCATACCATTTTGGTGCAACAGTATGAATTATATAATCTGCTTTAGAATTATATCCTAAAGTTATTTTCGCTTCACCTGTTTCACATCCTTCTAGCTGTCTACATTTTTCTAGCAATTCTGGACCACAAGCTTCATGTATCGCTCCATCTACACCAGAACCACCTAATAATGAATTATTAGCAGCATTAACATATGTATCTACATTTAATTTAGTAATATCACCTAAGATTATTTTTATTATCTTATCTTCTCTACCTAAAATTGGTTCAGGTTTTCTTAATCTTTTTTCTGGTGGATATAAGCTTTCATCAAATCTAGCACACATTCTACTTATATATGTATATCTTTTTAAATCTATTCTCCATTCTGGATTAATTGATTTTACTCCAAAACTTATTCCAGCAAGAGCTCCTAAGATAGCACCTATAGTAGATGTATCACCACCTAGGTTTATGCCTCCAATTATTGCTTGATTATATGTTGATGTATTTAAAAACACCCAAAATACCGCTTCTATAGTTTCAACTATTGAACTACCACTATTAATAGCCTCCATAGGAAGTTCATAAATATTTTTTCTAATAACTCTTACATATTTTTCAAGACTGCTTCTTGAAAAATAAGAAAAGTTTGCTTTTTTTAGTTCTTGATATGCATCAAATTTTGATTTTCTCTCCATAAGTTTCATTGCATAAACAACTAAAATATAACATCCTAAAATACTTATCTCATGAGCATGAGATATTGAAGATACTTTCTTAACAGTTTCATAAACTTCAGCAGGTCCTAATTTTGATGTATAGCAATAATATGCTATTGGAATCATTCTAGATAAACAATCATTTTCATTACTATCATCTGCCATACTTCCACATTCAGAAGCATCTCTATTTTTTTCGAATCTAGAAAGTGCAATCATTGTTGTTCTTCCAATATCAAATCTATCATCATTTGCTGTATATTCACTTTTTTCCATCCATTGGCAAAACCTTGACGCTATATCTTCAACAGATATTCCAAAGCAATTGTTAAGAGAATCAATAGTAGCTAGTGCTAGAGATGTATCTGAAGACCATGTTCCAATAGGCTTGTTAAATGATCCATATTCTCTCATTTCAAGAACTGGATTTTCCAAAAGTTTTTCTCTTTCAACCTGACTTAGCGGAACACCCATAGCTTCGCCTACAGCCATACCAATTATGCCGTCTTTACTTTTCATACGCCTTTCCTTTTTTATTTTATGAATCTATCCATTCGATTTCGTCATAAGTATAATTATCTACTTTTCCATTTACTGAACACATATATTCGTCATCCATTATAGTTATAACAAAACCTTTTTCTTGTGTAGCTTTTACTATAATATTATCTCCTGTTTTTATTTGTTTTCCATTTGTAGAATCTTCTTTTTCTAAAATATATCCCATATATTTCTCCTTATTTTTCTTCTGTAGGTTTTAAAGGAAACCTAATTTCATATTCTCTTTGTACTGCAAACATTGCACTATGTACTGAAGCATCTGGATAATGGAAATAAAGTCCATGATAATAATCAATTAACATTAAGTAATTTTCTTTAGTCTTTGCTTCCTCTTTTTTCATAATTGCTTCCATAGCTTTTATAACAGTAGTATAAGTTCTTATTACATAATCAGGTCTCTTATAATCTAAACCTAATCTTTCAATAAATTTTACTGTTGATATATCAGGAAAATATTTTGCTTTTGTTCCCACTTTCTTTTCTAAATAAGCTATTTCAGTATCAGCTTCTTTTCTTGGGAAAAATAACTTACTATATAAGAATAAATTATATGCTATTTCATCTTGTCCTTTTTCTATATAAACATATCCTAATTTTTTATAAAGAACTGCTAAATCTATAGGTCTTATTGCAATAGCTAATGCCTTATTAAACCACACACCAAATTTATCATAATCTCTTAACTTGATATATGATTCTAGTATTTCAGAATATACATAAAAATCTGTAGGATTCCATCTTAATGCTTTTTCATAGAATTCTATAGCTTTTTTGTAATTACTGTTTTCATATTCAATAATTCCTTTTTGTAAATAAACTTCTGATAAGAAATTTCTTGTCCATGAAATCTTTGTATGTCTATCCATATGGCAATATAAAATAAACTCCAAATGATTTCTAAAATCTAACACTTTTCCATGTTTATCAATTTCAACAGGTTCAATAGTTTTAAGTAACCTATCTAATATTCCTTGTGCATTAACATATTTTTTCTTAGCAATATAGGAGTTAGATTTTTTTAATTCTTCAACAACTTCCTTATAATTCATGTTTTATCTCCATCAGATCCTAAACTACCTTGCTTAGAATGTATTCATGCAAAGTCTTTCTTGCATATTCCATTTTATTTTTGGTGTCTGGATCCTTATAATCCAATCTATCAATTACTCTATTTATAGAGTCTTTTTCTAAAATATATTGTAGTGAAGGTAAAAAGTATATATCATAAATCCATACTATATATGAAAGCCACATATCCATTGTAGTTACTCTTGTATTAGAAATAATTGTTTTTCCATCTAAAAATTGTTTCCATACATTATCTGTTATTTTTTCGCTTTCAGCTTCTTCTTTGGTTTTTCCAAGTAAACTTTCAATATCTTGTATAGTTTTTGTATAATAATTATCAACTTTATCTGCATCCCTTATAAGTTTTGCAAATAGTAATTCTTCCTCAGTCAAGCCATCTTCTATTTCAAATTTATCATGATTTTTAATTGCTTTTTTTATTATTTCATAATATTTTTCTTCATCTGTAAATTCATGAATTAAACCTTCATCAAATAGAATCTCTAAACCTATTTGTGCATGATCACAGTCTGGAGTATCTTCAAAAGTATGATAAACCTCTTCTTGTTTAAATCTTCCTATATCATGAAGAAGTCCAATCAGTTTAGCAAGTTCTACTTTTTCTTCATCTAAGTTTAATTCTTTAGCTATTATTTCAGAAATATTTTGTGTTCTTATAGAATGTGCTTCTTTTACTTTAACTCTTTCATTGTTACTATCAAATTTTGCAACATATTTAGCAAAATTTTCACATGCTTTTTTATTATCTATCATTTATTTTTCCTTCTTTAGTTCTTCTGTAATTCCTTTTGCATCTATTCCATATTTTTCTAGCAGTAATGCTGCCTTACCCGACTCACCAAATGTATCTTTAATTCCCATCTTAGTAAGATTTGTAGGATACTTATCAGTCAAAACATCAGCAATTATACTGCCTAGCCCACCTATTATATTATGGTCTTCTACAGAAATCAATCTTTTTGTTTCTTTAGCACACCTTATAATTGTATCTTCATCTATTGGTTTTAGGCAAAATACATCTACTACTCTTACATTTACTCCTTCTTTTGCCAAGTTTTCTTGAGCTTTCAAGCTTTCTGAAACTGTAACACCAGTTGCAAAAATTGTAGCATCTGTACCATCACCATGAACTATCATTTTATTTGAATCAAATTCATAATCATCATCATAAATCAAATTTGTAGCAAGTCTACATGTTCTAATATAACAAGGTCCGTCTTCTTTAGATACATGTTTTACTATCCATTTAGTTTGAACTCCATCTGATGGACAGTAAACCTTCATGTTAGGAAGTGCTTTCATTATATTAATGTCTTCTAACATTTGATGTGTTGCTCCATCTTCACCTACAGTAATACCTGCATGGCTTCCACATACTTTAACATTTAAGTTTGGATAACATACGCTGTTTCTTATTTGATCATATGCTCTTCCAGCTGCAAATACTGCAAATGTACTTGCAAATGGTATCTTACCACATGCTGCCATACCAGCAGCTGTTCCTATCATATCTTGTTCAGAAATTCCCATATCAAAAAATCTTTCTGGAAATTCTTTTTTAAATATATTAGATTTAGTTGCACCTGCTAGGTCACTATCAAGAACAACTATATTTTTATTTTCTTTTCCTATTTCTTTTAAAGCTTCTCCATAACTTTCTCTAGTAGCTTTCTTTTCTTCTCTCATATAAAAACCTCCAACTTATTTTTTAGGCTTTAAGCTCTTCTTTTGCTATATTATATTCTTCTTCATTTGGTGCTTTTCCATGCCACTCTACTTTATCTTCCATAAAGCTTATTCCTTTACCTTTAATTGTTTTAGCAATTATAGCTGTTGGTTTTCCTTTAACAGTTTTTGCTTTTTGGAATACAGCAATTAAACTATCTATATCATTTCCATCAACTTCAAAAACTTCAAATCCGAAACTTTCGAATTTTTCTTTAAGTGGATATATGTTCATAACTTCTGTAACTTTTCCATCAATTTGGAGATTGTTATTATCAACTATTAAACAAAGGTTATCTAATTTGTAGTTACTTGATGTCATACAAGCTTCCCAAATTTGACCTTCTTGAATTTCGCCATCACCCACTATACAGTAAACTCTATAACCTTTAGAATCCATCTTTGATGATAAAGCCATCCCATTTGCTGCAGATAATCCTTGGCCTAAAGAACCAGAACTCATATCTACTCCTGGAATATGTTTCATATCTGGGTGACCTTGAAGCATTCCATTAATTTTTCTAAAGCTTTTTAGCTCTTCTTTGTCAAAATATCCTCTTTCGGCTAATGTAGCATATAATGCTGCGCAACAATGTCCTTTAGATAGAACTAGTCTATCTCTCATTTCATTTTTAGGATTCTTAGGGTCTATATTCATTTGATTAAAATATAAAACCGTAAGTATTTCTACTATTGATAAAGCTCCTCCTGGATGTCCACTTTGAGCTGAATATACTTCTTCTAAAATATCCTGTCTAATACATTTTGCTTTTTCTTTTAATTCTTTAATGTCATCTTCTGTTATTTTCATAGGGCACCTCCACTTAATTTTTTTTAGGTTGCATCAAAATAAATATATCACAAATTAGGGTTAAAAAAAAGATAATTTAGGCAGATTTTTACCCCTAAATTATCTTTTGTAAATGTTTATTTTTTTAAAAATTACTTTCAACTTTTAATGAATTATTAGAATATTTTTCTAATTTTTCATTAGCTAAATAGTTAATTGTTCCTGCTGGGAATTTACCTAATTTATCTTTCTTTCCAGCTGGCACACCTGTTAGAATTTCAATTCCTTGATCAATTGTCTTGATAGCATATATATGGAAGTTTCCTTTCTTAACAGCTTCAATTACTTGATCATTTAAATGTAAGTTTCTAACATTTTGAATTGGAATTATAACACCTTGTTCACCATTTAGTCCTCTCATCTTGCAGATTTGGAAGAATCCTTCTATTTTTTCATTTACTCCACCAATTGGTTGAATTTCACCTTTTTGGTTTACAGATCCTGTTACTGCAATTGATTGATTAATTGGTATTCCAGAAAGGCTAGATAATATTGCATAAGCTTCAGTTGATGATGCTGAATCTCCATCAACTCCACCATATAATTGTTCAAAACAAATACTTGCTGTTAAACTTAATGGTTTTTCTTGTGCAAATAATTCTCCTAAGTATCCAGTAAGAATCATAACACCTTTTGAATGGCTTGATCCTGACATTTCAACTTCTCTTTCTATATTTACAATTCCATTTTTACCTATATATGTATTTGCTGTAATCTTTGAAGGTTTTCCAAAAGAATAGTCTCCAATTGTAATTACAGTAAGGCCATTTATTTGACCTACTTTATATCCAGCAGTATCTATAAGAAGTGCTCCTTCTTTAATCATTTGAACATATTTTGAATCATATTTCTTTAATCTTTCAACTCTTTCATCAAATGCTTTTTGAACATACTTTTTAGATACTGTTTTTTGCTTATCTATTTTTGCCCATGTTGATGCTTCACCAACTATTTGTCCTATCTCACTAAATTGTGTAGATAATTTTTCTTTATCACCAGATAGTCTTGATGCATATTCAACAACTTTAGCCATAGCTTCTTTATCTAAGTCTAATAGTTCTTCTTGTTCACAATAGCTTCTTACAAATCTAACAAGTTTATTTATATTATCTATTGTTTTTGGTGCATCATCTTCAAATTCAACTTTTATTTTGAATAATTTTCTAAAATCTTCATCCATAGATAAAAGTGTATGATAAATATCTGCATTACCAAGTAAAATTACTTTTACATCTAATGGAATAGGCTCTGGTTTTAAAGAAATAAGCATCATTGGTGAACGTTGTTCTAATCCATTTTCAACACCAATTTCTTTAACAAGTAATACTTTTTTCAAAGTATCGTAGCATTGTGGATTTGTTAATAAATCTCTTGCTTGGAACATGATGTATCCACCATTAGCTTTTTGCAAAAGTCCTGCTTTAAGCATTGTATAGTCAGTTTTCATAGCACCAAATTGGTTTTCATATTCAAGTTTTCCAAATATGTTTTGATATGTATAATTTGAATCCATGATAACTGGAGAACCTTCAACATCAGAGTTATCTACAAATAGATTTACTCTATAGTTTAGCCATGGTTCATTTGGTTGCATCATTTTCATTTGCATTGGCATAGGATTTTTTTCTTCTTTGCCATCATCGATAAATGCATTTATGTTTTTTAATATATCTTCTTTAACATTATCTAAATACTCAGAAATCTTTTTATTTCTCTTGAAGTTTGCTTTAACTTCATTTATATGAATATTAACTGTTAGAAGTGCAACATTAGATTTCCATTCTTCTATTTTCTTATCTGCTTTATTTTCAATAATTTTTAAATCAGATAAAGTTTCGAAAATCATATCTTGAACTTGTTGTGATTTAGCTTCAAATTCAGATTTAACTTCTAATGGAAGTTTATCATAATCTTCTTCATCAATAAGTTTTCCCTCATATACTGGCATCATATAAATACCATTTTGAGCAGATTTAACTTGAAAACCTAGTTTCATTGTTTGTTTATTTAATTTTTCAAGAATTTGTGCTTTCTTACCTTCAAATTCTTGTTTAATCATTTTCTTTTCTTTTTCGAAATCATCATTATTAAATGTTTTCTTAATATCTTTTCTGATTCCTCTTATGAACTCATCCATAGCATCTTTAAATACTTGTCCTTGGCCTGCTGGAAGTGATACTGCAATTGGTTCATTTGGATTATCAAAATTATATATATAACACCAATCATTAGGTGTCTTTTCTTTCTTTGCTTTTGCTCTTAAGAATTTTTTTGTATACATAGTTTTACCAACACCTGTTGGTCCTTCTAAGTATAAGTTATAACCTTTTAAATCAACATTAACACCAAATTCTAATGCTTTTATTCCTCTATCTTGTCCATAAACTAAATTTGCTGTGCTAACTATTTCCTTTGTACTATCAAATTTAAATATTTTAGGATCACAAGAATCTTTTAAATCCTTATAATCTAGCTCATACATGTTTCTCATTAGTAAAAATTTCCTCCAAATTAAATCTATGGTAATTTTATATCATACATATTTTTTATGCAATAATATTTTATAAGATGTAAACAAAAAAATACAAATTTAGGATTTTGGTAAAGTACTTTATTATCCCAAATTTGTATTTTATTTTATTCAACGTTTAAATTCATTAAAATAGCATCTTCTGTGCCATTATAATAGTTCTTTCTATAACCATCAATGGAAAATCCAAACTTCTTATAAAGCTCAATTGCAGGTGTATTATTTTCATTTACTTCAAGAAGTAGTTCTGTTTTTCCAAGTTCTTTAGTTCTTCTTATTAAGTATTTAAGCATCTTGCTTCCATAACCAGTTCTTCTAAATTCTTTATTAACTGCAATATTCATTATTTCGCATGAATCTACACCAACTAATAATCCTGCAAAAGCAATTATTTTAGAATAATCAATTAGCACATAATATTCTGTCTGGTCATTTTTAAATTCACCTTCTAAAATATTCTTATTCCAAAAATCATCATATAAACCTATTGCTTGAGAAACCTCTTCTAAGTCTTCATGAGTCATTTTTCTAATTTGAAAATTCATTATTTCTTTAACCTTTCTGCTTGTGATTTTCTTAAATATAATGGAACTAATTCATCAGCAGTTAGAGTTTCCTGGTTTTCAAGTTTTTTAATAGCTGCAATCCACAATCCATAAGCAGATTGTTTATTATTTTCTGAAAAACTAATATTTTTTCCTTCAAAAGCTTTTTCAATTTTTTCTTTATGAAGTATAGCTCCATTTCCCACAAAGCATATATTATTATAATTTTTTATTTTATCTAAAACTATATTAATATCATCAGCCATTAATTCTTCTTGTTTATTTAATTCTTTATCAAATAAGCCTACATATACTTGATCATTTCTTGCATCAATTAAACTACAAATAAAATCTTTGTCTGTTTTATTTTCATTTCCAGCTAGGCTTGTTAAAGAATCTATACTAATTATTCTTTTATTTTTCACTTCTGCTATAGCTTTAATGCTAGCAATACCAATTCTAATTCCTGTAAAAGATCCTGGTCCTGCAACAGTTGCAATATAATCTATATCATCTAAAGAAGTACTAGTATCTTTTAAAGTTTTTTCTAAAAGAGGCATAAAGTTTTCAGAATGTGTTCTTCCATTATCTAGTGTATTTTCACATATTATTCCATTTTCATCTGAGAGTGCTGTAATACATACACTACTTGATGTATCAGCCAACAATATCTTCATAATGAGTTGCCCTTTCTATTGTTATTATTCTTTGATTTTCATTTTCCAAATCTCTAGAGAATTTTACATGAATAAACTTATTTGGAAGTGCATCTTTAATCATTTCTCCCCACTCAATTAAGCTTATTCCTTTATCAAAATATTCTTCTCCACCTATCGCATAAAATTCATCTACATCTTCTAATCTATAAACATCAAAATGGAAAATAGCAACATCATCTTTGACATACTCATTTACTATCGTAAATGTTGGTGAAGATATTTCATCTTCCAAGCCAAAGAAACTTAAAACCCCTTCTGTAAATTTGGTTTTACCAGATCCTAAATCACCTGTTAAAACAACTACATCACCAGTTTTTAAGCTTTTAGCAAATTCTTTTCCAATTTGTTTAGTTTCATTTTCTGAATTAGATATAAATTTTTTCATTTTTTCATTCCCTTTTCTTTTTTTAGTTTACTACAAAACCCTTTAAAAGTAAACAATACAGGTTTTTAATTTTAATTATTTTTAGACTTTTTTCCAAAATTCTATTGACAAATTGTCCATTCTCCTTTATAATTTGTACTTGTCAGGGACATGCAGGTGTGGTTCAATGGTAGAACCTCAGCCTTCCAAGCTGATGACGCGGGTTCGATTCCCGCCACCTGCTCCAACTTAAAGGTCTTATAATTATTCGTAGGAATGATTGTAGGGCTTTTTTTATTTCACAAAAATTTGAATTAAACGTCAAACTGCTTATTTTCTGGTAAAAATGCTCATTTTGTGGTATAATTATAGTATGTGGAAGTTAAAAATACGTAATCTAAGGAGGTTTGTCCATGGATTCCACAAAACCCACACCGGAAAAGGTACTTAAGATGTACTGCGCCAACTACCAGTCGCTCGATGAGCAGGATCATGACCAGCTCATGACCATCCTTAAGGAGATCTATCGCAGTCTGATGCATCATCCGGAGAAGAACTTTATCTTCTTCTGTGAAGAGCTCAGGTCTCGTGTGATCCCCATACTCATCACCAACGGCTTTGTGCCGTCGACCGTTGAAGTTCGGAAGCTTGTACATTTCAAAGCACCAATCATTGCGTGGTAGGTGTCCTTATGTAGGACAAAAGGCGCATCCCAAACTTGTTTGGGATGCGTCTTCCTTTTCATTTTATATAATTTTATCTAAAAATGCTTCTAATCCTTCTTTTAAATCTAAATAAGTATTATTAAAATTTCTTGTGTACCATGGATCTGAAATGTCTCTTGGAGTATCTGTAAAATCTAATAATCTATATATTTTACCATCCTTGTCCTCTCCTACTATTCTAAGAATTCCTCTTATATTTCTTTCTTCCATAGCAATTATATAATCAAATTTATTATAATCTTCTTTTGTTATTTGTCTTGCTGTTTTTCCATCTGGAATTATTCCTACTTCAGCAAGTTTTTGTCTTGCTAAATAATAGACTCCATTTCCATATTCTTCATTACTTGTACCAGCAGATTCTATATGAAACTCATCTTCTAGTCCTTTTTTCTTTACTAAGTCTTTGAACATAAATTCAGCCATAGGTGACCTACAAATGTTTCCCAGACATACAAATAATACATTTTTCATTATTTAATATCTCTCATCTTAAAGTTTTGTCTTATTACATATCCAGCAGCAATTATTAATAATCCAAAGATTGCTACAATAGTTATTTTGCCAGTTTTAGGATATTTTCCTTGAGCTACAGTATCATCTTGAACTTTAGTTTCTTGTGATGTTCCTGGAAGACTAGATGATTTAGTTTGTGTTTTATCTTGTGAAATAACTAAATCATTTCCATCTTTTTTCACTGTAATTCCATCAGATGGTGATGGATTTGGTGATGTTGGAATCTCTGGCTCTTTATCATCACTCTTATCATCTACATGTATTACTATAGCATCTGTTGATCCTTCATTTGTTGCAGTAATAACAACATAGCCATTACTTATTCCAGTAACTTTACCATTTTTATCAACTGTAGCAATTTTAGAATCAGATGAACTCCAAACTGTATCTTCATCTGTTCTTCCTTTATTATATGATACATATTCTCCCGCAGGAAATGTACCATTTCTTTTGATTGTTGTTATTTTTTGTTTTAATTCTTGATTGAAGTTTACAACCTGAAATGTTCCAGGAAGAGAATATAGCACTGGAGTATAGTATTCTGTATCATCTCCCTCATGAATTCCAAGCATCCACATCATATAAAAATCATTCATTCCTAGTTCTGTTCTAGTTGTTGCAGCATTAGAATTAAGAGGAACCCAACCATCTTCTTTTGGATATCTTATACAATTATCAAGATAATTGCTTAAAGCTTCCTCTTCTTTCACCCAATAATCTCCCCTTATTTTTTCAAAATCCGGAGATTTTTCAGCTTCGGCTTTAGATACATATGCATTATATAAATTTTGAGCAGTTAAAGCTTTTTTCAAATAGCTTCCAACTGTTTCAAACTCATTTCTGTCATAATTAACAATTTGTGCATAATATCTTCCATTATACTCTGGTTCTACTATTCTAAACTGAACTACTTCATTTTGCTTAGTCATATCTGCAGGTGGCATTATTCCTAATTGATTATAATTAAAAATAACCTCTTCTTTTGAAAAAGTATATGCACTAACAGATAAAGAAAGCATTATAAGAATTATTGTAGTTACTATACAAATAAAAATCGGTTTTAATCTTTTGTTCATTTCTTCTCCTTAAACTTATCCATAATATAACTCAATAATATAATAACATATAAATTGCAAGTAAAATATATCTTTTTTGTAACAAAAAAGCTCTAATGATTTTCATTAGAGCTTTTATATTATTTACTTTCTTTTTTAGTAACTTTTTTTACGTCATTTTTATCCTTACTTAACTCTTTATAACGTTTAATCTTCATAGTTGAAGTTTTTTCAAACTCGCCTTCTTTTATTTCTAATTCTTTAACAGCTTTATAAGAAGTAAGTTGTTTATTAACATTTTTTACATGATTCCAAATAATATCATAGATTTCTTCATCTGTCTTACCTTTTCCATGAATCTTTTCTATTTCATCTTTATTTGGAATAACTCTTGCAGTTATAATTAATTCTTGTTTATCTTTCTTAACTGCTTTTTCTCCTTCTGGAGCTTTTCCATAAACCATAACATCTTTGATTTCAGGAACTTTTCCAAGAAGTGTTTCTATTTCTTCTGGATATATATTTTTACCATTTTGAGTAACAATTACGTTTTTACTTCTTCCTGTAATATATACAAACTTATCACTATCAACATAACCAATATCACCAGATCTGAAGTATCCGTCTTCTGTCATAACTTTCTTTGTTTCTTCTTCATCTTCATAATATCCAAGCATTAATGTAGGTGATTTAATTAGGATTTCTCCTTCTCCATTTTCATTTGGATTATCAACTTTAATATCAGCTTGTACTATTGTTCTACCTGCAGAACCAACCATTGTCTTATATTCTGGTGTAACAGCAGCTATAGGAGCTGTTTCAGTTAAACCATATCCTTGTAAGAAAAGAATTCCTAAATCTTCATACCACTTACCAACTTTTTTATCAACTGTAGCAGCTGCAGAAACTATGATTCTTAATTTACCACCTAAGTTATCATATATTTCTTTAAATACTTTTCTTTTAACATCTATTCCTACACCCTTCATAACATTAGTTGCAGCCATCATTGCTTGTACTAATGTTTCTTTATGGCTCTTTTTGATAGATTCATTTATTTTCTTATAAATAGTTTCAACTAAAAGTGGAACAACTAATACTGCTGTAGGTTGTGCCTCTTGCATATCAGAAACTATATATCTTAGTCCTTGGCACACTGCAACAGATGCACCTTGGCTTAATGGATATAAAAATCCAATTGTTGATTCATATGTATGATGAAGTGGTAATACTGAAAATAGTCTATCTGTTGGATATAATCTTACATATGCATTAACAGCATTAATGTTTTCTGCTAGGTTTCTATTTGAAAGCATTACACCTTTTGCATTTGAAGTTGTACCAGAAGTAAATATAAGTACTTTAAATTCATCTGGATTAATTTCAATATCTTTAAATCCATCATCACCTGATTCAACTATTCTTCTACCAGTTTCAAGTAAGTTTCTTAAACCTACATCTTTTCCATCTAAGTTTTTATCAGATTTCATTTCAACAAAATATTCAACATCTGTTAAATTTTCTCTTATTTTAGCAATTGATTCTGCTTTTCTTTGTGAGAAAATAACACATGTAGCTTTTGCTCTTTTAATTAAATTTTCAAGTTCATTATCAGGTAATTCTCTATCTACTGGAACTGCTATACCTACTCCACATAGAATTGACATATATGATAAATACCAATCATATTGAGTCTCACCTACAATTACTATTCTTTTATCTTTTTGATGTAAGATTTTAATTAGTGCTGTACCAAAAGCCATTACATCATTATAAAAATCAGTATAAGTAAATACTTTATAAGGTTCTTTCTTATCTGGTTTTTCTAATATACAATCCTCTTCAGGATATAATTTGCAGCTTCTATAGAAGAATTCCTTAACTGTCTCATAATGAGTAGTAGCATAAGGCTCATTTCTCTTCTTTATAGGTGCTGGCTTTATCTTTTCTGGATCTAGTTTT